>ENA-OYYX01000031-OYYX01000031.1-human-gut-metagenome-genome-assembly--contig:-NODE-31-length-68182-cov-11.381464_pt1 | contig 68182 bp, 47 predicted proteins | sample MGYA00244070_ERZ653464 | MGnify/ENA primary metagenome ERZ653464 (study PRJEB26926, sample SAMN06165152) | human gut metagenome | biome: ENVO:00009003; feature: ENVO:2100002; material: ENVO:00002003...
TGCATAAAATGCAGAAAGCCAGGTCCTATGTTTTTTAGGGTAACCTGGCTTTGAGTGTTTCGCGTAATCGCTTGATTGATAGCTATTTGCCAAGATGTATGACATTCAGGTTGTTCCAAAATGCGCCCATGTTGAGCGGCGGCATTCTGCGAGTGAGCGTTCGCTATCGGTATTCGCTATCGGTAGTTGATGGCGACGGAGAAAATCGTGACGGACGGGCCGGCCATGGTGTAGGTGCTTTTGCAGGTGACCGTGTTGCCGGACGGGGCGAGACTGCCGTTGCCGGACATGGCTAACTTGGTGCACTGGTCCCCGTTTGAGATTATGGTCTCGTTATTCGCTGCTACCTCAAAGACTGTTTTCTTTACGCCGAAAATATTCTTGTACGCCAGACTGTGATTGGTGTTTACAGTCACATCCAGCTCCTCAGGGATGTGAAATGCCGGAGATGTTATGGCCGGTGCTCTGGAAGTCGCTGACAGGGCCACATTATCAGCTCCGAATGTGACTTTATTAAACGCCAATATATAATTGCTCTTCCACGGATTGTCTCCCTTGTCCTTCGGCGGCGCTGCAACGTATGGCAGGCCGGTGATGTGGCGCGTGATGGTTTTGGTGGCAGTGTATTCGTTGCCTTCCACGTCCTTGTACGTCACTGTGGCGGTGATGTCTTTCTGGCCCCACGTGTGGCCCGGAGTATCCTCCACCACGATTGGCATCCCAGCCTCCTTCCGTGAAGATCCTGCTTCAGAGCTGACATATTCCTTTCCGTCAACACTCAGCGTGAAGGACTCGAATGTCAGGAGTCTGGATGGAATCCCCGTTGAGGTCATGACGTAAGACGCTGAGCCTGAGCCCATCCAGTCGTTGGAGATGCTGTTGGCTTTGGCTACATCCTTTGCGGAGATGCCCTCGATGCCCTCGTTCGCAGCATAGTAACTGTATGAAGTCGGGAAACCCGAGATGTTCACCTCAAACTGCACATCCGCTGGCACAAATTCATTGACAGAGACCCTGGTGTTCTGGCTGATGACGCTGCCGGAAGCGTAGCTCTTGAACATTGACCTGGCCTCGCTGTCGGAGAATTTCAAGTAGAAACCACCCTCGAGACCGTCATGAACATTGACAAAAGTCGTGAAACCGTTGGCGGCGGACACACTCAGGCCGGTAACAGCTGCATTGCCGGAAAACGTCTTGCCGTCGAAACCGGAGACAGGGCTCTTGGCGTGAAAATCGACAGTCGCGTCGAATCCGGTAGTGATGGCTATGGCACGGACGCCGGCAGGCGCGCTGAACTCAGCATTGAGAAGAATCCTGCCGTCGGAGTCTCTTGAGAACTGTTCATCGTGGGCGGAGAGCCATGGCTTGCCGTTCTGCGTGAAGCCGTCGCAGTTATAGGACAGATCGATGGTCGCGTCATCGCTGACCGGTTCGCTGAAAGTCCCGGAGAAAGTGTCCGGCGCATCGGCCGTGTTGCTCAGCGTGGCCGTGCTTCCGTTCGAAGCCTCAGCGAAAATCCGGTCGCCCGGCTCGAATACATAGGAGTTTCCGTCAATGCCGACCTTAGTGCTTTTAACAGTGAGAGTTACCGAATCGCCGAGAGGCTTGTTCGGGACGATGATTTCCGCTTTGTTGCAGGAAATGGCGGCAGCCAAAATGGCCGCGAAGGTCAATATCTTCCTCATCCCTAGTCCTCCTCTTCCAAAAGACCGAAAGCTTCACTTGGTGAAAAAACGAAAGAATTCTGATGAATGTCTTTCGACTGGCAGAATGATGCTTCTGCAAAAATCTCCACGACAGAAATTGCCGGAGATTGGTAAATGGTTCGTTTCATATTCAACTGATTATATATACTATTACAGCGCAGCGGAACATTTCCTGCTACACCTTCCGCAAACAGAATGCGGATCTTTGCGTGTCTTCCCGGTCCGGCTCCTTTTCATCAGCCGTGCATACCCGCTGCACTGACTTTTCCGAAAGTAAGCTATCCCAGAAAAAAATCAACTACAGAATCTTTTTCTTGGACACAGTCGGCACGAACTGCTTCAGATAGAAAGGCTCGAAATAAGCCACGTCCTCGGTTTTGCCCTCAGACAGCAGCCTCGATCCCGGAACCAGCATTGACTCAGCCTTCGGACAAGCCTGGACGAAGTGCGCATTCGGAGACAGGATGGTCTCCCTGCATTTGTCCGCACCGTCGCCGATGAACAGGACCGGACCCTCGCTCAGAATATCGGCAAAGCTTTCTGAGTCAATGATTTTCGGCTCAGTTTCGCTCGCCTGGCTGCCATCAGCATTGAAAACGGCAGTATAGACCTCCATTCTTCTCGCATCTATCATCGGGACAATGTACTTGCACCCTTCAGGAAGAAGACCTTCCCCGATAGCCTGCCAGACGAGAGTGTCCAGTGAGCCTATGGCGACCAAAGGAATGCCCGCGCCGAAGCACAGGCCCTTGGCAGTAGATACACCCACACGGAGACCGGTATATGAACCAGGACCCTTGCTTACACATACGGCATCGCAGTCCTTCACTCTCAGGCCTCTTTCATCGAGCATCTCCTTGATGAACGGAGCCGTAAGCGATGCGTGTTTGCGCTCAGCGTTTTCCCTGACGGAGACTATCTTGCCCTCCTCAGAAAGGGCGGTGGAGCACAATGCAGTAGATGTTTCTATAAATAATATACGTGACATATTTTCTAATTCTTGAAAAGAAGTTCTTTAAAATACGGGAAAACTCCATACGCGAACCTCTTCATCGGCGCGTATATGACGGAATTCTCCATAACCGACTCAGAGACAATATGAAACGAGGAGTTTATCGTATTGAAAAGTATAATTACTATTCCTATGATCAATGAAACTTTTATCAATGCGAACAACGCGCCGAGCAGCCTGTCCAGCCATCCGAGCATCACGAACTTGATGCTGGCCTTGATTACCTTGCCGAGAAGCCGCAGCAGCAGAATGACCACGACAATCATCAGGACGAAGACAATCACGTACAGGACCTTCTCGGAAATCTGGAGATACGGTTGGAGCATGGAGCAGACAAGCTGCGAGAACTTGAACGCTGCCCAGGTACCGGCAATGATGGACACCAATGCGATGATCTGCTCCGTGAAACCCCTGACTAGACCTTCGATCAGGGCGGCGGAGAGACAGATAATCAATATGATATCCAATGTGTTCATACCTATTATATTATATATTTTTTCTTCTTAATTAAAAATTCCTATCTTTGCAGACTGCAAAATTATATAAAAAACTATGACATTCAAAGAATACAAGGGCTTGAATCTGGTAACTGTCGGCAGTGAAGTGCTGGACAGGTGGAAGAAACATAATGCGTTTGAGAAATCACTCGAACTTAGAGAAGGCGCTCCGGAGTTCATTTTCTTCGAAGGACCTCCTTCTGCAAACGGAATGCCTGGTATTCACCATGTTATGGCGCGTTCCATCAAGGATGCCATCTGCAGGTACAAGACACAGAGCGGCTTCAAGGTAAACCGCCGTGCAGGCTGGGATACCCACGGACTGCCTGTGGAGATCGGTGTGGAAAAGAAACTCGGAATCCACAAGGATGACATCGGAAAGAAGATATCGGTAGAAGAATACAATGATACTTGCCGTCACGAGGTGATGAAATACACTCGTGAGTGGGTGAACATGACCGAGCGCATCGGTTACTGGGTGGATATGAACGACCCGTACATCACCTATGACAACCGCTACATCGAGACATTGTGGTATCTTCTCCGCAAGATATATGACAAGGGACTCCTGTACAAGGGATTCTCCATACAGCCGTATTCTCCGTCCGACGGAACAGGACTCAGCTCACACGAACTGAACCAGCCGGGATGTTATAAAGATGTGACTGATACCACAGCCACAGTGCAGTTCGAAGTCATCAAGGACGCCAAGTCACAGCCGCTCTTCGGACTGGAGACACTTCCTGTATATTTCCTGGCATGGACCACCACACCGTGGACATTGCCTTCAAACACAGCACTTTGCGTCGGCCCGGACATTGACTATGTCAGAGTGAAGTCCTTCAACCCGTACACCGGTGCGGAGGCTATCTACATCGTAGCCAAGGCATTGGTCTCAGACTGGTTCAATCCTAAGGCGGCGGAACTCTCCCTCGACGACTACAAGCAGGGCGACAAGCTGATTCCGTTCAAGGTCCTCGAAGGAACATTCAAGGGCTCAGAGCTCGCAGGCGTTAGATATCACCAGCTGATTCCTTGGTTCAAGCCGCTTGAAGGCGATGCGTTCAGGGTAATCACCGGCGACTACGTCTCCACGGACGAAGGCACGACAGGTATTGTCCACATTGCACCGACATTCGGTGCAGACGACAAGAAAGTCGCAGCCGCAGCGGGCATTGCCCCGATGATGGTGCTGGACAGAAACTGCAACCCTCAGCCACAGGTCGATCACGACGGAAGATTCTATCCGCTGGAAGACCTTGACCCTGAATATGTAAAGACACACGTTTCACCGGAATATAAAGAATATGCCGGCCGTTACGTGAAAAACGCATTTGACGACTCCCTTCCGAAAGATGCACCTACACTGGACATCGACCTGTGTATGATGATGAAGATGGACGGAAGAGCGTTCAAGATACAGAAACACGTCCACAGCTACCCTCACAGCTGGAGAACCGACAAGCCGGTGCTCTACTATCCGCTGGATGCGTGGTTCATCAAGACCACGGCCGTGAAGGAGCAGATGGTGGCATTGAACAAGACCATCGTCTGGAAACCGGAATCTACCGGCACAGGACGTTTCGGACAGTGGCTGGAGAATATCCAGGACTGGAACCTCTCCAGAAGCCGTTTCTGGGGAACTCCGCTTCCTATCTGGCGTACAGAGGACGGCAAGGAAGAGAAGTGCATCGGAAGCCTGAAAGAGTTCTACGCAGAAATCGAGAAGGCTGTCGCTGCCGGTGTGATGTCGTCCAACCCGTTGAAGGACAGGGGCTTCGACCCGGAAGACATGAGCAAGGAGAACTACGACAAGATCGACCTCCACAGACCTTATGTGGACAATGTCTTCCTCGTATCTGACTCAGGCAAGAAGATGGTACGCGAAAGCGACCTTATCGACGTATGGTTCGATTCAGGTTCAATGCCATATGCACAGGAAGGCCTCCGTGCCCTGGGCGACAAGAAGTTCGGCTGCACCGCAGACTTCATTGCGGAAGGCGTTGACCAGACACGTGGCTGGTTCTACACCCTGCATGCAATTCATACCATGGTAAGCGGCACACCTGCATTCAAGCGCGTCATCTCCAACGGTCTCGTCCTCGACAAGAACGGTGACAAGATGAGCAAGCGCCTCGGCAATGCCGTGAATCCGTTCGAGCAGCTCGACAAATTCGGCCCGGACGCACTCAGATGGTATATGCTTACCAATGCCCAGCCATGGGACAACCTCCGTTACGATGAAGACGGCGTGGATGAAGTCAGAAGAAAATTCTTCGGCACGCTCTACAATACATATTCATTCTTCGCGCTTTATGCCAATGTGGACAACTTCGATCCTAAGGCTCCGGCAGTTCCGTACAGCCGCAGACCGGAAATCGACAGGTGGATAATCTCCCTCCTCAACACATTGATAAAAGACGTGAAGGCTGCTTACGAGGACTACGACGTGACTTCCGCAGGAAGAATGATACAGGACTTCGTGTGCGACCATCTGAGCAACTGGTACGTGCGTCTGAACAGAAAACGCTTCTGGGGAAGTGCTGACAATGAGGACAAACTCGCTGCATATCAGACACTTTACGAAGTGCTCAAGACCGTAGCCGTGCTCGGAGCTCCGATAGCGCCGTTCTACATGGACCAGCTCTACCTCGACCTGGTTCCGGACGGAGAAGAGTCAGTGCACTACGTGCTGATGCCGGAATGCGACGAAACCGTCATTGACAAGGACCTCGAAGAGAGGATGGAACTCGCTCAGAGAGCATCGTCAATGGTGCTTGCGCTCCGCAGGAAGGTCAATATCAAGGTGCGTCAGCCGCTCAGCAAACTCGTGATCCCTGTCATTTCAGACAAGGTCCGCGAGCAGCTCGAGAAGGTCAAGGCCCTGCTTTTGGGTGAGGTCAATGTCAAGGATGCGGAATTCATTTCCGACACGACAGGCATCATCACCAAGAAGATCAAACCTAACTTCAAGACGCTCGGAAAAGTTTACGGCAAGAGAATGAAAGAGATTGCCGCTGCTTTCGCCGACATACCGCAGCAGGAGATCAATGCCATACAGAACGCTGAGGCTCAGTCTGTTGCATATACATTGAAACTCGAAGGCGGTGATGTGGAGCTGAATCCTGGAGACTATATGATCTCGTCAGAGGACATGCCGGGATGGCTCGTGGCATCAGAAGGCCCTCTCACATTGGCCCTCGACATCGAAGTAAGCCCTGAACTGAAGAACGAAGGCGTGGCGCGCGAACTCGTGAACAGAATCCAGAACATCCGCAAGGACAGCGGTTTCGACGTTACCGACAAGGTAGATGTAGTCATTTACGCGGACGGCGACGACGCTGCAGAGATAGAATCCTCTTTAAAAACATATAAAGAATACGTTTCCGCACAGACATTGTCATTGTCAGTCACATTGGCCGGAAAGGGCGAGGCGACTGGTAAGGCAACAGAAGTGGAGTGGAACGAGAATACAATAATGATTGCGGTAACACGCAGATAACACTTACGCTTATGGAAGAAAATAAAGCAAACCTCGAGCCTGTAGAAAAGACCCGTTACAGTGATGAAGAACTTGAGGAATTCAAGAAGATCATATTGGATATGCTCGACAAGGCCAAGAAAGAGTACAATACTCTCAGGTATGTCGTGATGCACAACGGTACAAATGATATCGAGGACACCACCCCTTCATTCAAGACTGTAGAAGACGACGGCGCAATGCAGCTTTCACGTGAAGAGGCAAGCCAGTTGGCTCAGAGGCAGTACAAGTTCATACAGAACCTTGAGGCAGCGCTCGTGCGTATCGAGAACAAGTCTTACGGTATCTGCCGCGTGACCGGAAAGCTCATCCCTAAGGAGCGTCTCCGTCTGGTACCTCACGCAACCCTTACAGTAGAAGCGAAGGAAAAACTCAATAATGGCGGAAAATAGATTCAGGATTTCCAAAGGCAGGTGGCTGCTGATTCTAGGAATTCTTCTCGTGGTAGTGGACCAGGTGATAAAACTGCTGGTCAAGTCCAATATGACTTTGGGCGAGCATTTCAGCGTTTTCGGCAACTGGTTCCAGATTCTCTTCATAGAAAATGAGGGAATGGCATTCGGGATGAAGTTCGGCGGGATGGTAGGCAAATTCGTGCTGACCGCGTTCCGCGTGGCTCTCTTCGGATTCCTGTGCTGGTGGATAACCCGCCTCGTGAGGCGTGGACGGCCGGCTGAAATCGATGCCGCAGGGAAGGTCCTCAAGTATGCCCCTGTGCCTACCGGAGTCCTTGTCGGCCTGACATTGATTACAGCGGGGGCCTTGGGCAACATCGTGGACTGTCTGCTTTACGGACAGATTTTCTCTGCTTCGACACCTTATGAAGTAGCGCAGTTCGGAGGAAGTTATGCGCCAGTGATGTTCGGCAAAGTGGTGGACATGTTCTATTTCCCGCTCATCGACACGACCTGGCCGACATGGATGCCTTTCATAGGAGGACATCCGTTCCGCTTCTTCGAGCCGGTATTCAACTTCGCGGACAGTTGCGTCACCGTAGGTGCTTTCTATTTGGTACTGTTCCAATATAAGTTTTTTACTGCTGAACCGGAGAAAAAATAGGTTTTTCCGGAGGAAAAGGAGCAGGATAATGTAAGAAATCCGACATTTCCTGTCGTAAAAGGAAGAAAATAACGTTTTAGGTGAAAAATCGGCTGCTCAGGCAGTCGATTTTTATTTTTTATTCACTTATGAAAACAAACATTAAAACGTTACGTTTCTTCAAATTTTAACCTAAAATAGTTTGTTCTGTTTATGAAATTTTAGTTAAAACGGTATAAATCACCATCAATTATGCGAATCAGTTCTGCTTACATATTGTTTTTTTTGAATTTAATCTTGATATTTGCGTAAACGCCCTTTCCGAAAAGGGCAGTTCAAGAGTGCTTGGAAATACTTGAACTAAAGAATATCAATATATGTTAAACTAATGTAAATGCTTATGAAAAAGATTTGTCTTCTTTTCACGGCAGTCCTGTTTCTGGGGATTTCTTCTGCATTGAATGCGCAGAATCTGACCGTTTCAGGATTCGTCACAGATGCGAGCTCCGGCGAAGGAGTCCCTTATGCATCTGTCCAGCTTAAGGGCAGTACGAAAGTCTATACGATGACTGACGCCAACGGAGCATATTCCATTTCAGTGCCGGGGAGCGCATCCCTCACGGTATCTTGTTTAGGTTACACTACAGCAGATATACTCGTGGACGGCAGAACAGCATTGGACATTAGACTCGATCCGGACAAGAACGTCCTCGACGATGTAGTCGTTGTGGCTTACGGAACAGTCCGCAGAGAGGCTAATACCGGTTCTGTTTCATCAGTAAAGAATTCGGAGCTCGCAGAAGTGCCTGCCACATCCGTTGATAAAATGCTTTCAGGAAAAATGGCCGGTGTGACCATCACATCCGGTTCAGGACAGCCTGGTTCCACCTCTTCAATCCGTGTGCGCGGTACCTCTTCCATCAATGCAGGTAACGAGCCTCTGTGGGTAGTCGATGGTATTCCGGTGATGTCAAGCGACTTCCGTCAGCTCTCAAATGCCGGTGTGGGCGGCGGTTCATCATCCACCTTCCTTAACCCTAACGACATCGAGTCCATCACAGTCCTCAAGGACGCTGCTGCGGCATCAGTTTACGGTTCCCGTGCAGCAAACGGAGTCATTCTCGTTACCACCAAGAGCGGAAAGGCTGGAAAGGCAAGATTTACCGCAAGAGCCAAATTCGGTGCTCAGCAGCTGATCAATGACAATAATGTAAGACCTCTCACCGGTTCTGAACTTATTGCCTATCGTCGTGACTGCGCCATCAATGCGGGCTACAATCCGGATGATCCTACTTCTCAGTACTATTACCCTCAGTCGCTCCTTGCAGACGGCACTACCAACTGGTACAAGGAACTGACCAGAGTCGGATCTCTCCAGGAGTATGAGATCAATGCCACCGGCGGTACCGACAAGGCTTCCTATTATTCTTCAGTTTCATACCACAAGAACGAAGGCGTGTTCTACGGTGTGGACTATGAGAGACTTACAGCCAGAGTCAATGCCGACATGAGGCTTACCAGATCACTCAAGACCGGAGCGAAATTCAACTTGAGCTATGCAAACTCCAATTCCGGCCAGATGGGTGACCTCTATTACTCGAACCCTACAGTGGCGATGTGGACCATCTTGCCGTGGACTCCGTTCCGCAACGAAGACGGAAGTTTCAATGTGAATATTCCTGAGAACTCAGACACCAACCCGCGTGCGGAAGCAGCGAATGATACATACAATGACAAGGACTACCGTCTTCAGGGCAGTATGTATCTCGAGTGGAAACCTATCAGACAGCTCACCTTCAAGACAAACAACGGACTGGAGTTCGTATATGTGGATTCCCGCCAGTATTGGGCCCCGGAGACGCATAAGGGTTCGGCTACCCTATTTTCTTACTGGAGCAAGGACATCCGATATACTACATCCAACACCGTCACATTTGAGGACAAGTACGGTGACCATTCTGTAAGATTGCTTGCAGGACAGGAAGCTATGCGTGACAAACTGGACCTGTTGGGCTTGAGCTCACCTAAGGTGAATCCTTTGATTCCATATCCTACCACATCGCCTGCTGCAGACGACCATGGAGATTACAATCTCGTGGATGAATCACTTCTCTCTTTCTTCGGAGTGTTTGATTACAACTATCTGAACAGGTATTACCTGCAGGCTTCAGTCCGTGCAGACGGCAGTTCACTGTTCGGCTCCAACAACAAATGGGGTGTGTTCTGGTCAGTCGGCGGTTCTTGGAACGTAAGCAAGGAGAACTGGATGAAGTGGAGCAGACAGTGGCTCAGCGCATTGAAGATCCGCGCATCCTATGGAGTGAACGGTAACAACAATATCTCTCCATACAAAGCCTATGGACTTTATGGTACAACTCAGTACAACGGTATTATCGGTATGGTTCCTTCCAGCCCTGCAAACCCTAACCTTTCTTGGGAAAAGAACGCTACATACAATATCGGTGTAGATTTCGGTTTCTTCGATGACAGACTCACCGGTAGTTTGGATTACTATTTCAGAAAGACCAAGGATATGCTTCTCTCCAAGCAGGTTCCTTACACCACCGGTTTCGGCAGTAACTTCATGAATGTCGGAGCTATCAGAAACAAGGGTATCGAGTTCCAGTTGGAGGGTGTGATTCTCCGCAACAATGACTGGTACTGGACAGCCGGCTTCAATATCGCTCTCAACCGCTCTCTCGTGCTCGACCTTGCAGGTGCAGAATATTTGACCGTAGCTGATTCACGAGCAAGCGACAATAACGGCACACCTCTCCGTATAGTTCCTGGACGCAGGCTCTTTACATATTATGTAAGAGACTGGTACGGTGTGAATCCTTCAAATGGTGACCCTATCTGGTATGACAAGGAGGGCAATCTCACGTCTGATTATTCAAAGGCCCGTTACATCTATGCAGGTACGCCTGAGCCTAAGGCCACAGGTGGTTTCAACACGAGCGTTTCATGGAAAGGCATCACCCTTTCAGGATATTTCGAGTTCGTGGCCGGCAGCAAAGTCGTAACCTCTATGAACAATGACACGGACGGTGTCGATATGAACACCAATGTATCCACACTTTCACTCAACTACTGGAAAAAACCGGGAGATACAGGAGTGTTGCCAAAACCGGTAGCAGGAGCTCCGAAAAAGCCTTATGCAAGATCCACAAGAGATATCCAGAATGGCAGTTATTTGAGAATCAAGGATGTTTCCCTCTCGTATAGCCTGCCTGAGCGTATTCTGAAGCCTATCAAGATGTCTGGCGTGAGACTCTATGTCAGCGCGCTGAATCCTTACACGTTCCATCACGTAAGAGCTCTTGACCCGGAAGTCGGTCCTCTCGGATATACTTTGGGAGCATCCCACTCTATGGTCAAGTCTTTCGTAGGCGGTATAGAAGTTTCATTCTGATAAACGAACGAAGATTATGAAAAGAACAATTTTATATATTTGCGGTATAGCGTCGCTTCTCGGTGCTGTTAGTTGCCAGGATTTTCTCACAAGAGATCCTAAGCTTTCGCAGAGTACGGAGATAACATTGTCCACATACGATGGACTCAATGACGCGACGTTCGGAGCTTATTCCGCTCTCGCTTCGACAAGCTGGTATGGACAGCAGTGGATCGTGGATGCTGAAATGCGTTCCGGAAACGGCAAAAAGTCTGATTTCAAGAACACCGGAAGATGTGTCACCCCTTATATCTGGAATTATACAGAGACCGGTACTTCTCCGATGTGGTCAGTATGCTACCAGGTCGTATCTAGGGCTAACAATGTGATTGACAATCTCGAAGGCAAAGAGTCAAGCACTGTCACAACTCAGGATTTGAACAATCTGAAAGCCGAGTGTCTCTTCATAAGGGCGTTCTCGTATTTCTGCAATGTCCTTACTTATGGCCAGCCATATACTTATTGCGTGAAAAGCGATAAGGAAAGCCTCGGTGTCCCTTACGTGGAACATACTGATCCTGCAGGACTTCCGGCTCGTGAGACTGTGATTTCAAACTATGAGAAGATCGTCCGCGACCTGCTTGAGGCCGAGAAAATAATCGACCCTGAATATACACGTGCGACTGTTGCCGATCCAGCTGCTGTTGTCAGTGTATATGCAATCCAGGCATTGCTCTCCAGAGTTTACCTCTATATGGGTGAATGGCAGAAAGCTGCAGACTATGCTACCAAGGTTATCGGAAGCGAAAAGTTCTCTCTTTGGACAGCCGAGCAGTACAAGACCGTATGGGGCGCGGAGAAAGGCACAGGTGAGGTCATCTTCGAAGTTTACGGAAAGCGTACGAACGCCGCATGGGGCAGCTGGGAAGACCTTTCTTACCTTACATACCCTGAAGGATCCGGTGATGCGCAGGCAGCTGACCCTCTTATCAAAACCTATGAGGACGGTGATGTACGTCTGGCACTTTACCGCACTGATGAAAAGAATGAGTCCGGAATCAAATGGACAGGCAAATATCCTGGAAAGGGTGACAACACACCTGACTGCAACAACATAATCGTGCTCCGTCTTTCTGAGATGTATCTGAACAGAGCTGAGGCCATTATGCGTGGAGCGACTATTCCTGGAACCACCGCCGTAAAGGACATCAATGCTGTGGCTACCCTTAGAGGTGCATCTGCTTATGGTTCAGTAGGTCAGACCGATATCGCCAAAGAGCGCCGTAGAGAGCTCGCTTGGGAAGGCCATTACATCTACGACCTCGCACGTTGGGGCCAGGGCGTATCCCGTTCACCAAGTGACTATCCTCTTTGCTCTGACAATCTCGATGTTCCGTTCCCTGGCAAGAAATGGGCACTTCCTCTTCCTAAGAGAGAGCTTGATTTGAATAAGAACCTTGTACAAAATCCTCTTTAGCGTATTGTTATGAAAAGTTTATATACATATATTGGAGCAGTTCTCGCGGCAGCGTCCATTCTTGCTTCCTGCGATAAGAACGAACCATCCAAATTCAATGACAAAGATGCCTTCGTGGCATTTGACAAGACTTCCTTGACACTTTCAGAGGGTTCTGAAGATGTGCTTAAGATTCCTGTGACATTGGCTTCTGTTGCCGGACTGGAGGAAACCATCAAATTTGAGGTCAAGGAACCTGAAAAGAAAGCTGCAAAGCAGGGCGTGAACTTCGAACTTCTCACCAAGTCAGGTACTCTTTCCTTCAATGCGGAAAACCGCACCCGATATATTGAAGTGAAGTCTATTCCTGATGGGGAATATACCGGGGACTTGCAGTTCACTATAGTTATCAACGGAACAGAGTCGATCAAGGCAGGTTCTGAAAACACTTGTACGGTGACAGTGACCGACAGTGATCACCCTCTCGGCTTCATGCTCGGAGAATATACCGCTACGGGCGTCAACCAATGGAATGGTCCTTGTACCTGGACGATGACATTCTTTAAGGATGCTGATGACGACCATAAGGTGTGGATAGACAACTTGTTCCAGAATGACAGTTGGGCCGGAGAGGATACGCGCTATTACGGAATTGTCAATGAAGATCTTACCTCATTGAACATTCCTTTCGGTCAGGAGTCTGAATACAAGTATTCGAATGGTAACCCTATTACTCTTCTTGGCTTCGATGGCGAAAACGGATATGATACCGGTTCGGTAGATGTTGCGATTACTCGTGACGGAGACAAGGTCTCTCTTGATTTCGGTACCGAGTGGGGTGTCTGGGTATGGATTGAAGGCGCAGGAAACTTGAACATTGTCAAACCTGGCATTACTGCAGTTAAAAAATAAAACCGACTGAGATATGAAAAAGATATTATATTCATTGTTGGCGCTTGCAGCAACTGTTGCTGCCTGCACGGACTTTGCGGAGGATGAAAAGATAGATTTCGCCGCAACCGACGCGCCTGTAGTGGCTGCGACAGTAGTGGATGACAATACTGTAAGCGTGTCAGTCACCCCGAAAGAGGGTAATGTCTATTACTCTTATGTTCTCATTGCAGGACCGGCAAAAGCACTTAAAGCCGAGACCGTCCTTAAAGGAGGCTATGAAAGCGATGCTGTTGCAGATGAAAAGAAGGCGCCTGTAGCGGCTGTCCTCAAGGCATCCGAGACCAAGTCTGTAAGTTTTCAGGTAGGAGGATTGAAGTCAAATACTGCATATACCCTATATGCAGTGGCTTCCAACTCTCAGGGCGTGGTAAGTAAATTGGCTACATCGACAGCTGTCACCACTGATGGTACAGTACCTGTTCTGAAGAAGTATGATTTCCAGTCCACAGCTACCAATCTCGATTATGTGCTGGAGTTCGATGACCCTATCGCGTTTACCGGAAAAGGCACAGTTACGGCACATTATTATGCCAGACATTCCAAAGCCGGAGCAGACGGCAATCTCGTGGAATACAAGAAAGCAGTGGTTCCTGCCGACAGCCTCGTCATTTCCGGCAAAAACCTTTACGTCAGCCTTGACGCTGCTGAAGCCATTCCGGGAGCAATTGTAGCCATCTCTTACACTGAGGGCCTCGTGGCCAATCTCGTAGGTGGCAGAGCAGAAGCGTTTACTGATGTGACAGTCAGCTCCAAACTTGAATCTAATGGCCTTGTGGCATCTTATAAGACTCAGCCTTTTGCACTTGGTCTGACTGAAGATGAGCCTAAGGAGGGAAGCGGAATAGAAGGTGGAGAGGAAGAAGAGCCAGAGGTTAAGCTCTTCAGCGACTGGGAAGAGCTTGATATGGTTACATATTCATACAACAAGTATCCTCTCGCAGGTGTGCTCAAGGCTGCCAAACTCTCTATTGCGACAGAAGACGCGAACGGCAGGGTAGTCGCTTATACCGGTCAGCAGCTCAAGATCGCGGCTGCCAACAAGTTGAGCGTGAAGATTGACGAGGATCCTGGCTTTGGCTCTTATGTGTCATACAAGATTGCAGCCGGCTCTATAGTCGATATCTTCGGAAACACCAACTCTGAATTCACTGCTGAGAAACTGTATTTCTGCTCTTATGGTTATAAACTTGCCGACGTGCTCGGAACATATACCGTTACCGGCGTGGCTATCAAGTATGGAGTGCCTGTTTCTTACAAACTCGTGATTGCAGAGACGGACGACGCTGAGAAAGGCGATCTGCTGATAACAAATTTCCTCGGCTTTGAAGGAAAACTCTATGTGGATTTCGATCCTGACAACGGCACGGTGAAAATCTACGAGGGTGATGCGTTCAATGACAAGAATCTTGTTTCCTTCAATGGTGAAGGTAATCAGCTCTTCAGCATACCTTCACCGGGAGTGCTGACATCTGATGCGTATGTCATTGTCCTGACTTATGAAGGAAAGGATGTTACAGGATTCGCTACGGATGAAAATGGTTTAGATGTTGCAGTTGCGAATTTCAGGGCAACCAGGGAATAACGATAACTGAACACTTGATTTATGGGGAGACGTTTCTTAGGAGATGTCTCCCCATTTCTGTGAGCGCCAACGGATTCCCCATCGAAAAATCAAATGAATATCATGTCCGGATTCTTGCAAAACTCGAGCAAAAATGCGTATATTTAAAAGTTTTAAAGAATACTAAAAGCGATTGAGTATGAAAAAGTTGATATTGACATTGTCTTGCCTGCTCTGGGTGGTGGCTGCGCTGTCCGCACAGGAGCCTACGACTACATATCCGTACCTGTACCCGCAGTTTACTGACGGCACTGTCGTGCTGGACGGCGGCAAGGAAGAAGCACGCAAGCTGAACATCCATCTGAGGGCGGACAAACTCCATTATATCGATGGAGGCATCATCAAGGAAGCCTTCCTGAAGGATGTCAATGCTGTGAAAATCGGGAATGACGTGTTTGTCCCAGTCTATGGGAGCATGATGAAAGTAGTGGCCAAGAATGACAACGGTATGGTCGTGGTCGAAATACTTGGCGATTTCGAGGCCTCACGTGAGGCGACCGGCGCTTACGGCACGTCATCCACCTCATCCGCCACGATGAAACTTACATCCGTGCAGACCGATGCCCAGGTGAACCAGAATTATATGAACATCCTCAATGAGAAAGACCACGGAGTCCCGCTCCGGACGGTCAGTACATATTATATCTTCACGCAGAAGCTGAAAGTGAAGGCGGCCGAGAAGGATGTCAGGGAAGCACTTCCTGCTGACAAGGCTGACGGCTGGAAAACCTTCCTCAAAACACATAAAATCAAGTGGAAAAATCCTCAGAGCGTCCTGTCAGTTGTGGACTATCTTTCTGAGTAACCAAGTATGATTCAGTACCTTATGAAAAAAATAATAGGATTGGCCGCAACGGCTGTATGCATCGGGGTGATAAGCTCCTGTGCCGTTTCCGGAAATGACCCTTTTGAGAAAAACGGGACATTGACCGAGAAGGATAATGTCTTCGGAAAGGATATCCCGGAAGAAGAACTGCTCCCGAAAATGAACATCAATGTGGATGAAACTCTGGCGCTCAGTCTGGAAAAGGCGACCGGGGAGAACGGATATGTGGACCTGTCTTCATTTCCGTCGTTGAGGGAACAGGGCGTGGTGAAAATGAGAAGGCTCTTCCCGTATGCCGGTGAGTATGAGGAGCGTACACGCGAGGCGGGACTGCACCGCTGGTATGTCCTGGAGTACAATACGGAAAAGTCAATGACGAAGGCCGCTGACGGTCTGGTCATACCAGGGGTCAGTGAAGTGGAATATTGTCCTAAACTCTCCATTGTCGGAAATCCGACAGTGGTGTCATATGCGGATGCTTCCACAAAGGCTGCCTCAGGGTCTTATCCTTTCGATGACCCGCAGCTTTCGGCTCAGTGGCATTACTACAATAACGGAACGGTATCATCCTCTGTAAGTGGCTGTGACATAAATGTTTTCCCTGTATGGCGGAACTACTCTAACTATGCGCAGTTTACCGGAGACATCGTTGTCGGCGTGGTTGACGGCGGCATTGACTATAATCATGAAGACCTCAAGGCCAATATGTGGAAGAATCCTGAGAAGACCGGTGACAATGCATACGGCTACAATTTCGCGTCTTCCAGCTACAATATCCACGCGGAGGACCATGGTACGCATGTGGCCGGTACGATTTCCGCTGTAAACAACAACGGAAAAGGCGTCTGCGGCGTGGCTGGAGGCAATTCCAAAAAAGGTGTGAAAGGCGCCAAGTTGATGTCCTGCCAGATATTCGACGGGGAAAAGCAGGGCTCGGCAACAGAAGCCATAAAGTGGAGTGCAGACCATGGCGCTGTCATATCGCAGAACAGCTGGGGATATACGGACGTGACTACCGCTCCTTCTTCACTGAAGAGCGCGGTGGACTATTTCATAAAGAATGCGGGATGTGACAAAAACGGAAAACAGAAGTCAGACTCCCCGATGAAGGGCGGCATTGTCATATTTGCGGCAGGTAATGACAGTAAGAATACATCAAGTTCCGATTACGACGGGATGGTGAGCGTCACATCAGTAGGCGCTGACTATAAACGTGCATATTACACGAATTACGGCTCATGGTGCGATGTGGCGGCTCCGGGCGGAGATGTCAAGAAAGGAAATCAGGTCCTGAGCACATTGCCGGGGAACAAATACGGCAAAATGCAGGGGACATCCATGGCCTGTCCGCACGTGTCTGGCATTGCCGCGCTGATACTTGCACGTTACGGAGGACCGGGATATACGCCGGATGCACTCAGGAAGAGACTGGAGGAATCAGTGACCGACATCAGTGCCCAGAACGCGGGTTATTATCTCGGAAAAGGTCTTGTCAATGCTTATAAGGCAGTTGCCGGCAGCGGCGGTGTGGCTCCTGAAATGCCTACCGGACTCTCTGTCAGCACCCAGTCGAACAATATCAAGTTCAGTGTCGCTGTCCCTGAAGATGCGGATGACGGCAAGCCGAGCGCGATATTCATCTACTATTCCAAGACCAATTTCACATCGACCAAGAACGTGATGTTCGGTATGTTCTATGTTGAGAACCAGAAAGTGGGCGAAGTGCTGAACGGCTCGATTTCCGGTGCTGAATTCAATACGGAATATTATGTGGCGGCCCAGGCAGTGGACTTGGCCGGAAACAAGTCAGCATTGACCGAAAGAGTGAAAGTATCTACAGGCGGAAACAATGCTCCGGTTATCAAGGCGTTGTCTCCAGTGGAGTTCACTCTCAAGCCTCACGAATCTGTGACGGCATCCTTTGAAATCGAGGAACCTGACGGACATTTCTACAACATTGACCTGGAGCCCGGTTCGGCAGGTGCTGTCCTCGACACATTGACAAGAGAAAATCCGAAGGTGAAAATCGCAGGCCCGAATACGCCTTCAGGCACATATACGGCAGAGATGACAGTTACTGATTATTACGGACTTGCAGCTGCAACCAAGGTGAAATATACCGTATTGGAAAATCATAAACCGGTGCTGGTCAAGGAGATGGAGAACCGTTTCTATACTTCCAAGGCATCCGGTACCGAGGGAGTCGATGTAGCGGACTATTTCTATGACGAGGACGGTGAGGACCTTACCTACAAATTCGAGTTCTCCAATCCGGATGTGGCCAATATGACCTATTCCGACAGGAAATTCCTGATTACCACGATGAATTACGGCACGTCTGAAATTACGGTAACGGGAACGGATGTGCGTGGAGAATCCGTGTCTGCTTCGTTCAAAGTGATGGTCACGGACGGTTCCAAGGAGCTGACCTGCTACCCTAATCCGGTGAAGAATGTGCTGAACCTGAGACTCGGCAAGGAGAGCAACTCCGTTTCTGTCAAGGTGATAGCTGCGTCAGGAGCCGTGTTCTTCAAGGGCAGTTTCACAGGCGTGACGCCATTCGAGCCGGTCAAGGTGGATATGTCCGCCGCTTCAGCCGGAGCATATACCGTAGTGGTGAATGCGGACGGTAAGGAGATCAAGTCCAACATCGTAAAACTCTGACAGTTATGAGAAAAGTATTGACTATAATGATGTTTTTTGCCGCAGTGGCTACATCTGCCCAGACCTTGCCTTCGCTGCTTGTCCCGTCTGATGCGGCCGGGCTTGGAACTGCCTCTGCCAATGTGGCCGCAACTCCCTCTGCCTATCAGGTGGAAAACAATGTTGCAGGCATGTCGTTCAGTCCGTCCCGATTTTCCGCAGGCCTGTCCTACGGAATGTGGCAGCCGACCTATGCTTCCGACAAGGTCATCAGTGCAGGCGCGTTGTGGCGCAGTGAAAAGAGGCTGGCTATAGGCTTGTCGTTCAAGTATTTCGCTCAGCCGTCATACGATATCACCACGGAAAGCGGCAATGCCTCGCGCGAGGGTTCCTACACTCCGAAAGAGTTCAATGCCGCAGTGGGCGTCTCTTACAGAATCGTGGATTTCCTGTCGCTCGGCCTGTCTGCGAGATTGACCAGGTCGGACATTGCCCCGGAGGCTTCGTCCAATGTTTTCGGCGTGGATGCAGGCGTATATTTCCAGAAGAACAACATCCGTGCGGGACTTTCGGCCAATAACCTCGGCAGCAAGGTGAAATATGGCGAAAACAGCTACTCCCAGCCGTCTCTCGTGAAGGCCGGAGCAGGATACACGATAGGCTTGGGGACTTCCTCGATTGCTGTCAATGCAGAGGCTGACGTCCTCTTCTCAGGTGGCTTCATGGCAGGGCTGGGCGCGGAGTATTCCTTCGATGAACTGGTGTTCGTGCGTGCAGGATACCACTATGGAGATGACAAGAAAGCGATTCCGAGTTACGGTTCACTCGGCGCGGGCGTGAAGTTCTTCGGTGTGCGTCTGGATGTGGCTTATCTGGTAGGCTCTCAGGTGCTGAAAAACAGTTTGGGAGTTACACTTGGTTATTCATTCTGATAATTTTGTCGGGCCGTATTTTTTAGATAACTTTATGGGCTAAAAAAATCGACCCGGTATATGTGTATGAAACATATTCAACTGATGTCAATGGCCTTGGGCATCGCCTTCATGTCGGCTTCGTGCGCCAAGGTCAATGATGGTGTATCTGCGGGCAATGCTGAGGATGCATTGAAGATCATAAACACAAAATCCCCCGGCTCTACCGGGCATAATCTGTTGGTAAAGTTCTCCACGCTTCCGTCCGAAACTGAGGTGGCGGAGATGATGGAGAGTGGAGTGGTGGCATTGACACCGGTATTTCACAGCAATCCCTCACGAAAAGACCTGGAAAAGAAGTTCGGTCTGGACAGATGGTATGAGGTCTCGTATCAGAACGGTACATACATGGACGAGGGCGTGAAACTCCTGGCCGCGTCAGAGTCGGTGCAGACCGTCCAGTACAGTATCACCTATAAGAAATCCTCTGACTGTAAGGCGTTTCCGTACTTCATCCAGCCGGAGCATGTCATGATGGCCGCTTCCGGCAAGTTCAATGACCCTGCCCTGAAGGACCAGTGGAACTACAAGAATACCGGTGACAAGAACATTGCCACTGGCGCTTACGCGGGGGCTGATATCAATGTGGAGAATGTCTGGAAAGAGATAACTGCCGGTGACCCGTCCATTATCGTGGCCGTGGTCGATGAAGGTGTGAAATACACTCATCCTGACCTTGCGGCCAACATGTGGACCAACCCGAAGGAAAGCGCGAACGGCAATGATGATGACGGCAATGGCTATATAGATGATATTCACGGATTCAACTTCGTGAAAGACGGGCCGATATCGTGGGCGTCGGAGCAGGATTCCGGACACGGAACACATTGTGCCGGGATAGTGGCGGCAGTAAACAACAATGCTGAAGGTATCTGCGGTGTGGCCGGCGGAAGCGGAAACGGTGACGGCGTGCGCATCATGTCCTGTCAGATATTCGACAACAACACCGGCGGAACCTCCCAGATAGTCGCAAACGCCATCAAGTACGCGGCCGACAACGGAGCGTCCATAATATCCTGCTCCTTCGGCTATCCGTCAGGCCGGTTCAAGTCGGATGCGGCATACAAAACCGGAAACGGGGGAAGCAATGCCCTCGAATATGACGCCATTCGCTATTTCGAGGCCGCGTCCAACAACCCTGTTCTCGACGGGAACATAGCGATTTTCGCATCAGGCAATGACTCGCAGGGCTATGCGGCCTATCCTGGTGCATTGACAGACATAATAAGCGTCTCGGCATTTGCACCGGACTTCCTTCCGGCGAACTATACGAACTACGGCCCCGGATGCAATATCTCGGCCCCGGGCGGAGAGCAAGGCCTGGCGCCCTACACATCATACAAGGCGATGATACTGTCCACCGTGCCTTCCGAACTGTTCGACGGAGCGGATTACGCATTTATGTACGGAACATCGATGGCATGTCCGCACGTGAGTGGCGTGGTGGCATTGGGCCTGTCCTATGCCAAGAAGCTCGGCCGCAAATTCACATTGCCGGAATTCAAGAGCCTGCTGCTGTCCTCGGTCCAGGATATCGACTCGCGCCTTACCGCGGCATCCAAGGAATATGTGGCTGGAGCTGGCATCAGCAGCGTCTCGATGATTACGTACAAGGGAAAAATGGGTACCGGAGCGGTGGATGCCTGGAAACTGATGATGAATATCGAGGGCACTCCGTGCATTGACGCTGTAGTCGGGAAAAACCAGGCATTGGACCTCTCGCCATATTTCGGCGGCGGCTCCAAGTCGTTGAAATACTTGTCGGTAGAAGTCTCCACCGAAGACAAAATGGCATTGGGCCTCCAGAAAAACCCTTATATCGAGCAGGGAAAACTATGGATGCATCCGACCAGATGCGGCTCCTGCAGGATCCGGATCAATGCAGTGGGCGGCGGACCCGCCATCGGAACGGATGACGCCATCGGAGGAATGTCCATGAACCGGGAAGTCTCCGTGATAGTGAGATCCCATAAAAGCGCCAACGGAGGATGGTTATGATGAAAAGATTCTTGGCCCTTTTGGCAGGATTTCTGCTGATGGGCGTGTCCTGTAACAAGGTGGATGATGCGCCTTTGAACATTATAGGCGACTGGGAACTCTCCAGTGTGGAATTTGCCACTAAAAGCGCTATTGTAGGCAACGAAAAGGTGACCGTTTACCTCAGGTTCAGCCAGAACGGTTCATTTGCCATGTGGCAGCAGAAAGGAACTGGACGTTTCCAGAAGTACGAGGGAATGTGGGTGCTGAGCGGCAATGTACTGAGCGGTATCTATTCGGACGGCAAGGAATGGAGCAGCGAGTATCTCGTGGAGACCAAAGACGGACACTTGACGATGCGTACATACCCTGACAAGAAAGATACATACATATACGAAACAAGTACAATTACAGACAATAAGATCAAATTATGAAGGTTGGTGTAAAAATTTTATTCTTGGCTGCAACGTTGGCTGCAGTCGGCTGTTCGGAAGAATTTTCCGAGAACAGAGCCGATTCGCCGGCTGCCAAAGTCTTGAATCAGCCTGAAGCATCAGGTGAAAATTCATTGATAGTCTATATCAGCAGCAACGTGGCTGTGCCGACGGAAATGGACAGGATCGCAGAATCGGCCGGTGCAGTCAGCTATGACAGAGTGTTCCAGAAATTGGCTTCCTCAGAAAGCGAGATCTGCCGTTTCGGACTCGACAGGTGGTACACATTGACATTCGCTCCTGAAACGGACCTCCGTCAGGCTGTGGAACTGCTCTCCAAGGAGGACGGAATCGAAAGAATACAGTACAACAACAGGCTGAAAGGACTGGACGAGATGAAATCCGCATCCTGGAAACCGGCTCCTGCGACAAAGGCCACAAGTAACATATTGCCTCCTTTCAATGACCCTGCGCTCGCATCCCAGTGGCATTATCATTCCACACAGAAAGGCAAGCCGGTCGATACATCCGTACCGGGCTCGGACATCAATGTCTATGATGCATGGAAACTTACGACCGGAGACCCTTCCATCATCGTGGCAGTCGTGGACGAGGGTGTGGCTTACAATCACCCTGACCTCGCGGCCAATATGTGGAAAAACGAGAAGGAAATTCCCGGCAACGGAATCGATGATGACGGAAACGGCTATGTGGATGATGTCTATGGCTACAATTTCAGCATGGATGAGCCTCAGATCAGCTGGAACAAACTCAGATCCCCAAGTGGCGGAGTCGGCGACCAGGGACACGGCACTCATGTGGCCGGAGTAGTGGCAGCCGTGAACAACAATAACGTGGGCATAAGCGGAATTGCCGGCGGAAGCGGAAAAGGTGACGGTGTACGCATCATGTCCTGCCAGATATATTCAGGCGGCCAGAACTGTACCGAAGAATACCTTGCCAAGGCTATCCGCTATGCGGCTGACAACGGCGCAAGCATCCTCCAGTGCTCATGGGGTTTCCAGGCAGGTGCAGTCCTCTCTGACAAGTCCTACAAGACCAGACAGCCACTTGTCTATGCGGCTATCGAATACTTCGAAAACGCTGACAGAAAGGAACTTGGCTTCGACAATCCTATCAACGGAGGAGTGGCATTCTTCGCTGCAGGCAACGACGGCAAGGAAATGTCCGCTTATCCGGGAGCGCTTGCTGACATCATCTCCGTGACAGCTTTCGCTTCAGATTACAAGCCGACAGGTTATACCAACTATGGTCCAGGATGCAATATAGCGGCGCCTGGCGGAGAGTTCTACTACACTTCTTCAGACGGAAATACATATCTCTGCGACGGTTGCGTGCTCTCCACCATGCCTGAAGGATATATCTATTCGACCGACTATGACGGAAAGGGCTACGGCTACATGCAGGGAACATCCATGGCCTGCCCGCACGTAAGCGGTGTGGCGGCACTCGGCCTTTCCTACATGAAGAAACTCGGCAAGACCTGCACGAAGGATGAGTTCAAGTCAATGTTGCTGACATCTGTCAATGACATGAATGCCCAGTGTCTCGGCATCAAGCAGACCTGTCTGTATGCAGCCAATTATGCAATCGGCCCGCTGAGCCTTTCCAAATACAGAGGCAAGATGGGAACCGGAAGCATCGACGCTTGGAAATTCCTGATGAACATCGAGGGAACACCTTGTCTGACTGCTGTGGTAGGTCTGGAGCAGGCTGTCAGTCTCGAAAGCATATTCGGCGGCTCATATAGTTCGCTGAAATATCTGGGCGTGGACATATCTGACGAAGATTACAGGGCATTGGATCTGGCTGCGATGCCGGAGATCAAGGCAGGACGCCTCGTGATATGCCCTAAGAAGTCAGGAAACATCAAGATTACCATAAACGCGGTTGCCGGCGGACAGACTCCGGGCAATGGCGAGAACATGGGTGGCCTGACAATAAGCAAAACAGTGTCACTTGTGGCGAGAGGTGTGGCAAGTGAAAATGGCGGATGGTTGTAAAATATTGAACAATAAGAAAATAGAATATGAAAATTTGGAAATTCGCAGTCCTCATGTTGACTGCTCTTGCCCTGCTTGCAGGATGCAATAAAAAAGACAAGGACACAAACGTAGTAGGCTCCTGGAAACTGGATGACATAAGCGCTGTCACCAAGGCGGGACAGACCTACGGGATAGTTGTCTATATCGACTTCAAGGAAGACGGTTCATTCGAGACCTGGCAGCTGATGCAGGCCGGCCGCTACCTTCATTATACCGGAACCTGGCAGTATGTCAAGAAGGGCATAACCGGAGTCTATACCGACGGTTCTGCATGGGGCAGCTCTACGTACAATGTTGATATTGACGGCGATATGATGGTGCTTACTGCTAAGAACGGCACCGATGAAATGACCACTTATGTAAGGGCAGAGGTCCCTGCAGACGTGAAGGCAAACGCACTGGATAAATAATTATGAAGAAATTCGCTTTTTCGGTGGGCATCTTCTCATTGGTTCTGACAGGATGTTCATCATTTCTCACGAATGAAGTCTCTCCCTCAGGCAAGGGTGAGGCCAATGAAAAAATTGTAAATACAAGTCACAATGCCGACGGCAACTCCATCCTCGTCTATGTGGATGGTGATGTTTCAGATACTGCGGAACTCAGCAGGATAGCAGAGAGTGCAGGAGCCGTATCTATAGCTCCGCTGTTCGAGTCATTCCCCGGAAGGGAAGCGGAAGAAAAGCGCTTCGGCCTGGACAGGTGGTATGAACTGACATTGGACGGCAAGACGGATGTACAGAAGGTGGCTGCCAAGCTTTCCTCCGAAAAGAAGGTGGCTAAAGTGCAGTACAACACGTTGATGGACAGAGTGATAAGCAGGCGCGTCAGACCTTGTCCGGAGGTGATGTCCACCAAGGCAGGTGTCAGCGGCGCTGCAATGAATGATCCGCTTTTCAGCAAACAGTGGAACCTCAGCAACCAGACCAAGGACTATCCTTCCGGCGCCGTGATCGGGGAGGACGTGAATGTAAGGGATGCCTGGGCGCTTACGGGCGGCGACCCGTCCATCATTGTCGCAGTCGTGGATGAGGGTGTGGACTATACGCATCCTGACTTGAGCGCGAACATGTGGACAAATCCGTCTCCGACGAACAATGACCTGCACGGCTACAATTTCATAAAGAGCAACGGCTCGATATCATGGCTGGAGAATGGGGATACCGGACACGGCACACACGTGGCAGGTATCATCGCAGCAGTGAACAATAACGGCACCGGCGTTTCAAGTGTGGCAGGCGGCACCGGCAAGGGCGACGGTGTGCGTATTATGTCCTGCCAGATATTCTCGGGCGACGCTGAGCCTACCGCATCGACGGTCGCACGTGCAGCGAAATATGCTGCGGACCACGGAGCTTCTGTACTCCAGTGCTCTTTTGGAGTGGACGGAGGCGAGGTCAGGTCGGACAATGCCTATATAAACGAGAACAAGGTAGAGGTAGAAGCTTACAATTATTTTATAGGCTCAAGCAGGGACAACCCTATCAATGGCGGAATAGTGGTTTTCGCTGCCGGAAATGAAATGGCGGCCATGTCGGGCTATCCAGGCGGAATGACGGATTATATCTCCGTGACATCGTTCGCCTGCAACGGCAAGCCGGCTTATTACACGAATTACGGACCGGGCTGCAATATCGCAGCTCCCGGTGGAGACTATTGTTCCCCGATGACGAGTTCATCTGATGACCCTATGGATGAAGCCTCCATCCTGTCCACAGTGCCGCCGGATTTGAGAGACGAATATCTCGACGGTTCCGGATATGCATATATGGACGGAACCTCGATGGCCTGTCCGCATGTGAGCGGCGTGGCTGCATTGGGCCTTTCGTATATGAAGAAACTGGGCGTGAAGTGCACAGCCGATGAGTTCAAGTCGATGCTGCTTACGTCTGTGGACAAGTTCAGCGACTCGGCTTTCTCCGGAAAAGGCTATTATTATGAAGATGAAAATAGTGTCCGTTCTTATAATTTCTCCAAGTTCGCCGGCAAGATGGGAACGGGCAAGGTCAATGCGTGGAGACTGCTGATGCAGATAGAAGGCATACCTTGTGAGGCATTGGTAGTGGGAGAAACGCAGGAGGTCAGCCTCGAGTCATTGTTCGGTGAAGGATATGAATCATTGACCTATACCGGAATCGAGATTTCGGCAGAGGATATGAGCACGCTCGGACTGAAATCGGCGCCTGTGGTGAACAAAGGAAAACTTACATTGACCCCGAAACGCTCCGGCAATGCTATATTGACTGTCAATGCGGTAGCGGGCGGCACCAATGTCGGTACAGGTTCGTCTATGGGCGGCATGAAGATATCCAGGAAACTCTCGATAGTGGTAAGGGGAGTCAGAAGCTCCGGCGGCGGATGGCTCTAATGTTTGGAGCACAATAAATTGGAAGAAAAAGATTTCATAGAAATTAGGGGCGCAAAGGCCCATAACCTCAAGAATGTCAGTCTGGATATTCCGAGAGGGGAGTTCGTGGTCATAACCGGATTGAGCGGCAGCGGCAAGTCGTCATTGGCTTTCGATACCATCTATGCGGAGGGGCAGAGGCGTTATATGGATACGCTTTCCGCATACGCCAAGCATTTTATGGGAGTGCTGGAGAAGCCGGAGGTTGAGGAAATCAACGGCCTGAGTCCGATTATCGCCATCGAGCAGAAGACCACGGGCAACAATCCGCGTTCCACGGTCGGTACCATAACCGAGATTTACGATTTCCTCAGGCTTCTGTATGCGAGGGCGTCGCGGGCATATTCTCCTGTAACGGGGAAGGAAATGTCCCGCTACACTGATGAGCAGATAGTTTCGCTCATAATGCAGAAGTACAATCAGCGGAAATGTTATCTTCTCGCGCCTCTCGTGCGTGGCCGAAAAGGTCATTACAAGGAACTGTTCGACAATCTCCGCAAGCGTGGCTTTACTCAGGTGCGCATCGACGGGGAACTCCGTGACCTCGCCACGGTAACGGCTCTGGACAGGTACAAGGCCCATTTCATCGAGCTTGTGGTGGACAAGATGAAGCCTGCCACAGGCGATGACAAGAGGGTGAAGGATTCAGTCGCTACAGCATTGGGACGTGGAAAAGGCTCACTTGCCGTGCTCGACTTGGAGACGGGGGAGATACAGCATTATTCCAAGCATCTGGTGGATCCGGATTCCGGCATTTCGCTTCAGGAGCCTGCGCCGCATTCGTTCTCGTTCAATTCTCCGGAAGGTTACTGTCCGCATTGCAAAGGACTCGGAACGATCGTTGATGTGAACATTGACACGATTATTCCGGACCGCAGCGTTTCTATCGCGGATGGCGGAATCGTCCCGCTCGGAAAGATGCGCGAGACGAAGAAGTTCGATATAATACGCTCCATAGCAAGGAGATACAACTTTTCGCTGTACGATCCGATAGAGGATGTGCCGGACGAGGCGATTTCGCTGATCGTCTATGGCTCGGACGAGCTTTTCCGTGTGGGTGACGGAAATATGTCGGAAATGGTGTCGTTCCCCGGAATTGTGGACGACATCGAGGACAAGATCGTCTGCCCGGTCTGTCACGGAACAAGGCTTAACCAGCAGACCACCTGTTTCAAAATCGACGGGAAAACCATATCCGAGGTCGCTGCGATGGAGATGTCGTCGCTTTCCGAATGGATTAAGCAACTCCCTTCCAAACTCTCAGACAGGGAGAACATCATTGCCCGCGACATATTGAAGGAACTCGGCGAGCGTACCGGTTTTATGCTGGATGTGGGACTGGATTATCTCTCGCTCGACCGCGCAACCGCTTCATTGTCAGGCGGTGAGAGTCAGCGCATCAGACTAGCGACACAGATCGGCTCCAAGCTGGTCAATGTGTTGTACATCTTGGATGAGCCGAGCATCGGACTTCATCAACGCGACAACAGGAAGCTGATCCATTCGCTCAAAGAACTGCGCGACGAGGGGAACTCCGTTATGGTAGTCGAGCACGATGCTGAGACGATGTACAGCGCGGACTGGCTTGTCGATGTAGGACCGGGCGCTGGAGAGAACGGCGGAAAGATCTGTGTTAATGCTCCTGTTTCCCTTCTGTTGGGTGAATCGGGAAAAGAGGCTGCAGGAGACGCTGTCGGAGAAAATGACAAGAAAAACTTGTCATCCTATACGATCGGGCCGTCATTGACCTTGGATTATCTTACCGGAAAGAGGCGTATTGAAGTGCCGGCCGTCCGCCGAAAAGGGAACGGAAAGGTGCTCGGAATCCGTGGCGCGTCAGGCAACAACCTGAAAGACATTGACATAGACTTCCCTTTGGGCGTCTTTATCGGTATCAGCGGAGTCAGCGGCAGCGGCAAATCCTCGCTCATAAACGAGACATTGATGCCGATACTGAAGAACAAGTTCTACAATGCCAAGATGCATCCTCTGCCGTATTCGGACATTATCGGAGTCGAAAACATCGACAAGCTCATAGAAATCGATCAGAGCCCTATCGGCAGGACCCCGAGGAGCAATCCGGCCACATTTACGGGTGTGTTCAATGATATCCGTACCCTGTTCGCCGAAACGCCTGATGCCAAGGTGCGCGGATTCGGAGCCGGAAGGTTCTCTTTCAATGTCGCAGGAGGCCGTTGCGAGGCTTGCAAAGGGGCCGGTATCAAGGTGATAGAAATGAATTTCCTGCCTTCTGTCAATGTCGTCTGCGATGAGTGCCGCGGCCACCGCTACAAGGAGGATACGCTTGCGGTCAAGTACAAGGGGCGCAGTATCAATGACGTGCTGGAGATGCCGATAGCCCAGGCCTATGAGTTTTTCAAGGAGATTCCCAAGATTTCCCAGAAACTGAAGGCCCTCGTGGATGTGGGACTCGGCTACGTCCATCTCGGTCAGTCTGCGGTAACATTGTCGGGAGGAGAGAGCCAGAGGATGAAACTTGCATCGGAACTCTACCGGAAGGACACAGGTAACACCCTTTATATACTCGACGAGCCTACCACTGGCCTGCATTTTGAGGATATCAAGGTGCTTTTGGGCGTGCTTCAGAAGCTGGTGGACTGCGGTAACACCGTGATAGTCATAGAGCATAACCTCGATGTGCTGAAATGCGCGGACTATATGTTCGACATGGGGCCGGACGGCGGACGCCGAGGCGGTTATGTGGTGGCTCAGGGAACCCCCGAGGAACTTGCGGCAAATCCGGCATCCGTAACAGGACCTTATCTGAAAGATGCGCTCGAAGGCATAATAGGCAAGCGTTAAACACATAATTATGAACAATACTGCTGACAAATTTGAAGTTCTCCTTGTCAATGACGGGAGGCGTTACGAGTTGCCTCTGTTCGAGAAACTCAGTGATTTTTCCAGGCAGGTCTGCCCTGTCGTCAAAGATGACAGAACAGGAGTGGTATATCCCGTGCTCGCGGCATTGGTGGACCACAAACTGAAGGAACTCGACTTCAAGCTGGCGATGACTCACGAGGTGGAGTTCATCGGATACAATCATCCTGACGGAAGGCGCACCTACCTGCGTTCCCTGTGCTTCGTGCTGCAGAACGCTGTACGTGAGCTGTTTCCGGACAAGGTCCTGGTGATAGACCATTCTCTTCCGAGCGGTCTCTACTGCAAGGTGATAGAAACCAGGAAACAGGAGGACGGACGTTGCAGGACATTGTCACTGACGCAGGAGCAGTTGGCATCTGTCAAGAGCAGAATGCAGGAAATCGTCTCGGCCGACATGCCGTTCAGGAAGGAGAAGATAGATGCCGTAACGGCAGAGAAGATGTTCGAGGAGAATAACCAGCCGGAAAAAGCTGAGCTCCAGAAGTCTCTCGGCAAGTTCATATGCAGTGTGTATTTCCTTGACGGACATGCAGATACATTCCATGGACCGCTACTCCCTTCGACCGGTTATCTGAAAGTGTTCGACCTTCTACCGTTCGCTGAAGGCTTCTGTCTGCAGTTTCCGTCGGAGGGTGATTTCTCGAAAGTGATTCCTGTCAAGACGCAGTCCAAGATTGCGGCAACGCTCGCGGAATATTCCGACTGGTGCTCCATTATCAGGATCAATGGTATAGGGGCATTGAACAAGGCCATTTCCGAAGGCCATGCCGTGGAGCTGATAAATCTGTCGGAGGCTCTGCACGAAAGAAAATATGCGGCGATTGCCGACCAGATATATGAGCGCAGAGGTCAGGTTAAGGCTGTTTTCATAGCAGGGCCGTCCTCCAGCGGAAAGACTTCGTCGTCGCTGAGGATTGCGCTCCAGTGCCGTGTGCTCGGGCTTGTTCCTAAGGTGATCGAGCTGGACAATTATTTCGTGGACAGGGAGCATACGCCTAAGGACAGTGAGGGGAACTATGACTTCGAGGCGTTGGAGGCGATGGACCTCAAACTTCTCAACAGTCAGCTGAATGATTTGTTTGCTGGTAAAGAGGTCGAGCTGCCAAAGTTTGATTTCAAGGCTGGCAGGTCAATGCCGTCCGGCAAGCGTATCTCGCTGGGTGAAAAGGAGATACTTATCATGGAAGGTATCCACGCCCTCGACCCTGCGATGGTTCCGGATGTGGACAATTCCAAGATTTTCAGAGTCTATGCCTCTGCGCTGACTTCTCTCAATGTGGATGAGAACAACAATATCTCCACTTCAGACAACCGTCTGCTGCGCCGTATGGTGCGTGACAACCGTGTCCGTGGCATCACTCCGGAGGAGACGATAACCCGCTGGTACAGTGTGCGCCGTGGAGAGAACTGCAACATATTCCCGTTCCAGGAAAATGCGGATGCGGCGTTCAATTCAGCATTGATCTACGAGCTTCCGATGCTCAAATACTATGCTGAGCCGCTGCTGCGCCGGATTGCACCTTCTTCACCGGCATATACTGAGGCGGTGCGTCTGCTCAAGTTCCTGGACTATATCGTGGCTCTTTCACCGGACGAGATATCTGCGATTCCGCCTACATCCATCATGCGTGAATTCATCGGAGGACAGCGCCTGTAGTACGCGAGTCGCTATAATACGAAAAAAAGGTCGTGCTCAATGCGCGGCCTTTTTCGATATATATGTGGAAAATTATTCTCCTGCGATGATTTTGCGGTCTTCTTCCAAGTCCACGCCGGCACGTTTGGCCAGTTCCATTTTCTTCTCTTCAAGCATGGCCTTGTGGTGGATAACCCAGTTCTCTACAAAGATGGCGATGCAGGCTGTGCAGAAGTACACGATGGTCTGTACTGTCATCCAGAACATCTGAGTATGTGAAGTCCACAAGTCGCCGCCGGCAGTGTTGAGGTTTATGAAGCTCTGGCATCCGAATGTGGTCGGGAATAGGTATGAGAACCATTTCCAGAACTCAGGGAATGCTGTGGTAGGCCATGAGAAACCTGTCAGGAACAGGCAGATAGGCGATACTACAAGGAACAGGAGAAATACTGACTCCCTTCTGGTGATCAGTGCGCTCCATGTCATCGAGAACATTACGCAGTCCGTCACGAAGAACAGCAGCAACAGTATGATATCCCAGAAGTTGCCTCTCTGCGGCAATCCGAATATGGACGGTACTATCGTGGCGATATATATGGCAATTCCCATGTATATCAGCCAGTAGGCCAGTCCTCGACCGAGAACCACACGCACTACTCCGTGGCCTTCCAGCCTGTCCGGGAGCGTGGCGAAACTGCGGTTCTCCTCTCGTGCCGTACCCACCAGCATCGACATTCCGTAGAACAGCGTCTGCTGGACGATTACGAGCAATATGGCTGACAGGAGGAAAAGCGAGTAGGAGAATGCCCTGTTGTAAGGGTTGTTCTCCTCGTATGGGATGGCCTGCACGAGGGATGCGGCCTGTTCGCCGCTGAATCCGGCCGCTGCGTACCGTTCCATCTGGATGCTGCCCACTTCATTGAGCATCACCTGGTTGCTTGCCATGAGGATGTTCTTGTAGTAGAGGAAGCTGCTCATATCTGCATAAACTGACAATGTAGCGGTCTCTAGTCTTGCGAGTTTGTCTCCGTAGTCAGATGGGAAATACAGGTAGCCGCGAATCTTGCCTTCCTTCATAAGCTCCTGTGCCTCAAGAACATTGATACAATGATATTTCACTGCGCACTCTCTTGTGGCATCTACTTCGCGGGCGAAACGGCGGCTGGCCGAGCAGTCGGCATTGTCCACGACGGCGATAGGAGTCTCGTTAAGTATGCCGTTGAGGTACATTACATTGTACAGCAGCGGATAGGCGAGTCCGGCAAGGAAGAATATGATCATAACTCCGGAATCGGAGAATATGAGTTTCAGTTCGTGGGTGAAAATTCCCCAAAAGTCGCGAAACCACGTACTTATGTAACTGTCTTTTTTCATATCGACTATTTTTTAGGGAAATTCTGTAAAATATACGCCTTCTTGAGTCTCCAGATGGCCAATACCGGCAGGAAGAGGAAAATGAGCATGTGTATCACCTCTTTATACCATCCTGCGAAACCTGTTCCGAAGATGACCTCACGTGAGTAGAACTGGAAGTAATGCCTGAGCGGGAACGCTTCTGCAAGTCCCTGGATATATGGCGGCATCGCCTCTACCGGCAGCGTGAAGCCTGACATTGAGAATGCAAGCACGCTGTACAGGGCGCCGATACTCAGTGCAAGTCGCGGAATCGGCAGCATACCGATGATGAATATCGCCACTCCCTCGCTGGCAAGCACTAACAGCAGGATATCGAGGAACATGTTCCATATCGAGCCGTTTATCGGGAAATGCATCCAGTCATACATCAGCAGTATAAGGATGAGTCCCAGTATCGAGAACAGCGTCGTATAGACTATGATCTTGCCGAGAAGCGCGGTGAACATGGAGTCGCCGGCCGTCTGCAGCAGATGTCTGGATGTGCCGTATTTCAGTTCTGCTCCCAATGAGTAGATCAAGATGATGATTATAGCCATCTCCAATACGCCAGGCAGGAAGATGTTGGTCAGATAGTAACCGTAGTTGGTATATTGGTTGCCGATCTGATGCACATCCACGTCAACTGGACGGATTCTGCCCATGATAGCATCTTCATTGACCCCTTTCGCCCTGAGCACCTCCCTCTGGACGGCGCCGTCCGCAAGGTTAATCATCGTGAGGATGTTCTTGTAGGACAATGCTCCTCCGACGAAATAAAGACCGTTCAGGTAATATGTGAAAGTCGGCCGGCGGCTTGCCTGTACATCTGCATACATGCCTTCAGGGATGACGCAGACCGCTGTAAGCTTGCCGCTCTGCATGTCCTCTCTCGCCTGTGCGAAAGTGTCATATCTAATCACCTTTCCGAGCTGTGTCGCGTCCAGCTGCCTTGCGAAGTTCCGGGACAATGTCGAGTTGTCATAGTCCACGATACCTACAGGCAGGTCGTGCGGCAGTCCGTCTTTCAGAAAGGTCAGGAAGAAGATGGCGCAGAAGGCCACAGTCACCACTGAACCGAGAAGATAAATCGGTCTGTTCCTCATTATCCTCAGTTCACGGCGGATTACTGCGGCTATGTTATGCCAAAAGCTCATAACTGATTATTTCTTAAGGATTTTGCTGTCTTTCACGATTGCTGACATTCCTGGACGCAAGCCCTCAAGCGGAGTGTCAGGAACAGCTCTCACCTCAAATGTCTTGGCATCGTACATGCCTGTCTCCTTGGTGGCTTTCCATGTGGCATAAGACTCACGGACAGCGATGTAGGTCACGGTAGCGGTGCACTCCTTGTCGTCAAGAGCAGGAACGCTTACGGTTACCTTGTCGCCCTGTTTCAGACCGTGGAGATAGTCCTCTCTTACATTGAAAGTGAACCACATGTCGTCGAGGTCTGTAATGGTCATGATAGGGGAGCCCTGTCCTACAAGTTCGCCAACCTTAGGGAAGGTAGCGGAAATGATACCGGATGCAGGAGATGTGAGGTAAAGCTCAGCGAGAGCTGCATTGACCTCCATGAGAGCACCATTGGCCTGGTCCACGAGAGCGGCAGCGGCAGCCTTGTCCTCTGCGCGTGCGCCATTGACAGCCATGTCATACTGGCTCTTGGCAGCCTTCGTGGTGGCTACGGCAGCATTGTACTGAGCCTCCACTTCGTCATATTTCTGTGCTGAAACGACTTTCTGGTCATAGAGGTTCTTGATTCTGTCGTAAGACTTCTTCATGACCTTCTCAGCCACGATAGCTTTCTGCCAGAGTTCGTAAGCGCCTGTGATCTGCTCTTTCCTTGCTCCGTTGATGGCCTTGTTCTGCTGAGCCTTGGCTGCATTCTTCAATGCAGTAACCTGCTCGAGTTTGGCATGGACCTCAGGGCAGTCGATGAATACGACAGTATCTCCCTTGTGCACCATCTCGCCCTCTTTCACGAAAAGCGCCTCGATTCTTCCCGGCACCTTTCCGGAAACTCTGTACTCTGTAGCCTCAGCCTCGCCTTGGATAACCAGCGGTTTCGGCTTTGATACGAAATATCCCACCACTGCTATAACCATAATAATGACAAGCAGCGCTACAACACCTATTACAAGGTTGTAAGATTTCTTAGTCTGTCCCATAGTATTTTTCTGTTTTTATTTTTCTGAATCGATATCTGATTTATAATTGCCCTCTGCCTTCTGGAGGTTCACATAGTTCATCTGAAGTTCAATGCCTGCGTCAATGTACTCTGACTGCGCCTTGAGCCATGCCGTGTGTGCGGCAAGAGCCACATTGGCAGTCACGACTCCGGCCTCGAAACCGATGGACGCGGTACGGAGATTCTCCTCTGCGCTCTTGAGGTTGCTCTCAGCCATGTCGAGTTTGTCCAGCGCCTCGTTCTGCTGCTTGCGGAGCTGTGTAACCTGCAGGTTGATAAGCTCTTTGGCTTCCTCCAACTGGCTTCTGAACAATGTCGCTTCAGCCTTTGCCTTGCGTGTTTTCTGCAGCGCCTCAGTTCCGTGGAAAATAGGGATGTTGATCATGGCGCCAACATTGAACATGCCGCCGAACTTGTTCTGGAATCCGTTGTAGAGGTTCGGATTGCTTACTATATAGTTCGCTGTCAATGCCACTTTAGGCATCATGTCCGCGCGTGCGATCTTCACTTTCGCATCATAAATCTGAGTGGCAAGTCCCAGGCTCCTTGTCTCAGGCCTGTCTTCGTAGATCTGTTCCAGATCCTTCTGGGCAGTCAGCTGAGGTGCAGGAACGGCGCTCAGTTCCTCGTCGGCGAGGGAGATTTCAGAATTCAGGTCAATGCCTATCTCCTTGCAGAGCAGCATCTTGGCGAGCACGAGTCCGTTGGTAGCTTTGGTCTTGAGCATGTTCGCTTCATTGGCCTTGACCTTTATCGACAATGCGTCAGACTCGGTCGCTACACCCTCATTGACAGAAATGGTCACATCGTGCTCCATCTTCTCGAGAAGGTCGGCATAGTTCTCGGCCATTCTCTTCTTGTTGGAAACGGAGACTACCTGCCAGTAAGCCTGGTCCACGGTGGTCAGCAAATCCTGATACTCCTTGTCGTATTTGGCCTTGGACAGGTCTTCCGCCAGTTTTGCCATCTTGTTGGCATTGACAATCTTGCCGCCCATGAATACCGGCTGCTGGAGTGAAACCATACCTGCGAACACGTTATGGATGTCCAGGTGGAAGGCGTCGTCGATTTCAGCGCCTATCTTGGTGATGGCTGAACTGATCTCGCCTTTCTGGAGCGCACCGAGGATGGCCTGTCCCATCTCGCTGCTGATGATGTCAGAGCCTCCCGGAATCTTGTTCAATGCCTCAATGACATTGGTGACCTTCTCGCTGACGGCGCCCTGGAGTGCTGCGCCGGCACCTGTCAGTTTACCTGACATTTCGTCACTTATCAGTGCGAGGTTCTTCTCATTATACATATATGCGCCGGTAGCGCTGATGTTCGGAAAGTAGTTCGCTCTTGCGATTTTCCTGTCGTAACCGGCCATTTCCACACGGGTCTTGGCCTGTTCGATACTCTTGTTGTTCTGCAAAGCCATTTCCCGGCACTGTTCCAATGTCAGTGTTTCCTGTCCCATCATGCCCAGAGGCAGAAGCGCTGCCGCTGTGATGAGTCCGAGTCTAAGTCGTTGTCTGTTCATATCTTTATAATTTCTTATTTTCAATGTCTGTTTTTTCTGTTCAAACGTCGGGGCAAAGATACAAAAAGGTTGCCAAATTGTACAGTTTTTGGTTAAATATCGCTTAGATATTGTTATTTTGGTCGAAAAAAACGATTTTTTGCAAAAAGTGAGTAAATTTGCGGAATTATGAGCCTCTTCGTAATACGTCCACTCAATGCTGCCGGGCAAGTGACTGCACATCCGATGCACTCGATTGCCCGAAATGATTGGTCTTATGTATATCTCCTTTCAGGAGAGGTGCTCATAGATATTGACAGACGCCCTTATCTGTTGAAAGCCAGCGACTTCGCCCTGATACCTCCATTTATTCACTATTCCGTGAAGTATTTCAAGGACACGATAGGCTACATGGGCGCGTTCTCTACCGAGTTGCTTCGCAATGCCGGACATTCAGTGCTTCGCATGAAGGAACCGTCGGTTCTTTCCATCCCCGTAGAGGACAAACTTTTCTACGATGAACTCATGATCCGTCTCATGCGTCATGCGGGTCAGGTCGCCATTGTCAGAAGCCTGATAGAGGTGATACTCAGCCAGTTCGATGAGCTCCTTCCGGCTCCGGGCGGGTCCGCGTCCTCCAGGCTATGCTCGTCTTACCTCGAAAAAGTGTTCGACGTTTCGCAGCCATTCTCCAGTGTCGCCGGTTACGCTTCGCTTCTGGGCGTCACTCCCAGCCATCTAAACCGCACCGTCAAGGCCGAAACCGGAAAAAGTGCCGGCGAATGGATTGACAATGCCCGTCTGGCCCTTGCCCGCGAGCTTCTCTGTGACAGGTCTATGCCAATGTCGGAAATCGCTGAACGTCTCTGTTTCTCCGAAGCGTCATATTTTTCCCGGTTTTTCCGCAAGATGACCGGCATCTCTCCTTCCTCTTTCCGCGAAAGAATGGTATAAATCGTCCTTTAGGATGTGCGAATAGTGCAATGACGGAAATCATTGTATCTTGTACTTTTGCCGCCGCTTATTAGACGAACTATGATTCATTTTATTGTGGCAGTGATGCTGGTGACGGCGACACCTGTCGTGAAAGATACATTGTCGGGCGCTGTCATATCCTCATCATTGAAACAAACATTGACGAAAAATGAGATTGCTGTCCCGGTTACTTCTTTGACTATGAAGGAGATAGAGGCAGCGGGACTTGCCTCTCCCAAGAATTTGGCCGGCATTGTTCCCGGGCTGGCGATGCCCGATTACGGGTCGTCGATGACGTCAACCATTTATGTGCGCGGCATCGGCTCGCGTATGGAAAACCCGGTAATCGGCCTGTATATCGACGACGTGCCGGTCCTGGACAAGAACTGTTATGATTTTTCATTCATGGACATCCGGCGGATCGACATGCTCCGCGGTCCACAGGGTACGCTCTACGGGCGCAATTCCATGCTCGGTGTCATGGCTGTGGAAACATTGTCCCCGGCTGTATGGCAGGGAGTAAGGGCCAATGTCGAATACGGCAGCGCCAATTCATTGAGAGTCAATGCTTCCATGTATAAGAACAATCTCGGTGCCGCCGTAATGTACGGCCACTCTGACGGATTTTATACCAATGAATGTTCAGGCAGCAAGTGTGATGTTTCCGATGTAGTATCCGTGCGTCTCCGATATGTGAAGAAACGTGGCAACACTTTCATTGACAATACCTTACATGCATCTTATACGGATCAGGGCGGCTATCCTTACCGGCTCTGGAAGGCTGATGCCACGGATGCGTCACAAGGCGGGGAATCATTGGCCGGAGGCTGGCTCTATCCTGTAAATTACAATGACAGAAGTGCTTACAGACGCCTTTTCGTGATGGACGGGCTGCGCGTCAATGTGGACTTGGACAAATGGAAACTGAGTTCGGTAACCAGCCTGCAGATGTTGTTTGATTCCATGGATCTGGACCAGGATTTTACATCCGCGTCGATGTTCACATTGAACCAGACGCAGCGGCAAGCATCTGTGACACAAGAAGTTGTACTACGTCCGCAGACGCATCCCGCCTGGTGGAACCATCAAAGCGGTGTTTTCGCATTCGTCCGACGCAACGGCATGGGCGCTCCCGTGACGTTTCTCCGCGACGGCATCAGTTCCCTCATTCTGGACAATGCCAATGCCTACATTCCGCAGGAGTTCGGCAAGCTCATGATCGAGGAGGACAATTTCTTGATTTCCAATGATTTCGTTCTCTGGAGCTACAACATGGCCGCTTATCATGAGTCATATTTCCGACTGTCAAGATGGCTCTTTACCGCCGGGCTCCGTGTGGATTATGAAGGCGACCACATGTCATACGACTCCAGTTCAGACATCCATTTCAAGCTTACGCCAATGCCTTCGTACAAGGATTTCCCGACCAGCTACCGTGGAAATGAGCACATGTCGTTTTTCCAGATTCTTCCGAAAGCGTCAGTCCTTTTCGATGCCGCCACTGAAGCCATGAGACATCGCGGCATTGACCTGAAACTGACGGGCTCCGTTTCGCGCGGTTACAAATCCGGAGGTTTCAACACCCAGATTTTCTCTGACATCCTGCAGAATCGCATGATGAACGGAATGATGTCCGAACTTGGCGTGTATCTCGATGCTGCTGAGGAGATTCCGGCGTCATCCACCAGCTACAGGCCGGAGTCCTGCATGGATTACGAGGCCGGACTGCGTTTCGGAATCAATGCTGCCGGACATCTTCTGACCGCATCCGCGACCGCATACCATATCAGCTGCCGGAATCAGCAGATTACCGTGTTCCCGCGTGGGAAGGGAACAGGACGCATGATGGCCAATGCTGCCAAGTCCAGGAGCTGTGGCGTGGAATCAGAGTTCTCCTGGAGATGGAAGGGCCTGAATGTGAATTTCTCCGCCTCTTTCATGGATGCCCGTTTCGTCTCGTATGACGATGGTCATGAAGACTATTCCGGAAACAGGATTCCGTATTCTCCGTCTTCTTCACTATATGCCAGGGCAGGGTACAGGTTCGATTTCAATTCCAAGTTCCTGAACTCCCTGATGTTGTCTGCCGACATTCTCTGGAACGGCTCCGTCTCCTGGAACGAAAGCGGAACCCTGGTTCAGCCGCCGTATTCTCTTCTGGGTTTCGATGCAAGGCTGTCTTTCCGCAAAGTCCAGTTTTTCGTTCGCGGGGAAAACCTCGCCGATACCTCCTACAGCGTGTTCTATTTCAAGTCTGTAGGCAATTCGTTTTTCCAGACCGGCAAGCCGAGACGCTTCAATGCCGGCATTGCTCTGGATTTTTAAGTGATTGTAAATAAATTAATTATATAGTTATTATGAAATTATTAAATGCTTTTTTGATTGCGGCCGTTTCAGTAGTTGCTGCCGCTTGTTCCAAGAATGAACCGGTGAAAATCATCGAAACTCCGGCCGAAACCGTTTACTCCGGCACCCTGACGGTAGTAACCGACGGCAAGGACAATGTTTCTGAAAATGTCAATGTCAATGTCAATCTCCAGGATGACGGGACGGCGACTATCATCTTCAACAAGGTCAAGTTCGTTCCTCAGATGCCTGTTTCTCTGGATGTCACTGTTCCCGGAGTCAAGTGTGAAATTCGCGAAAATGAGATCATTCTTTCAGGCAACGATATCGTTCCGCTGGCCATGGGAATGCCTTATGCAAAATATAACGTGACCTCGCTCACTGGTAAAATCACTGCCGGCAAACTGACGGTCTCCCTTAATTTCGGAGAGTTCGCCACGTCCTATGTCGGTGATGCTCAATGAAAAAGTGATGATACAAAAAGGTTGCTATATTGTACGGTTTTTGATTAAATTTTGCTTGGATATTGTTATTTTGGTCGAAAAAAACGATTTTTTGCAAAAAGTGAGTATATTTGCAGAATTGCACCAAGGTAATTCAATATCATGATACAGCAGGATGTTTTACATAATATAAGTATCCGGAAATTCAGGGATATGTTCCCGGAAATGCCCGGGAAAGGTTTGGGCGATGATCTTCTCATAGCGGACTTGAAATATGACGACGAACTGAAGATGTTCCAGTATCCTTTCAGGTTCGACGGCTATATGCTGATTTTCTGTCAGAAAGGGCGTATCCGGCTGGATGTGAACCTGGATTCTTTCCAGATAGAAGAGAATTCATTGGTACTGAATGTCCCAGGCAACATCATCCGTGTCCCTGAGGTAGAAAGCGACAATGAGGACCTTCATTTCATCATTGTGGCGATGTCCAAGTCTTTCATGACAGGTGTCAGGTTCGATTTCAACAGGCTGTTCAATGAAAGCGTCGCCCTTCTGGACAATCCGTGCATCCAGCTGAATGACATGGAGCGCTCTGTCTGCAAAGAATATCTCCAGCTCGCCTCCACCATTCTCGCCACATCCATCCCGAACAAGAAGGAAGCGATAGGCTCGCTGGTTTCGTCCATTTCCTATTTCCTGGGGTCAATATGGGCTGACCGTCTTTCCGAGGCGGAGCGCAAACCGCAGGCTCCTTCTGCAAAGGCCAAGAATGTATATGACCAGTTCCTGCGTCTTGTCACGGACTATCATACTACAGAGCGAAACATGGCATTCTATGCCGACAAGCTCTGCCTCACGCCTAAATATCTGTCAAAACTGGTGAAGACTGTGAGCGGGCGTTCAGCTCCGGAGTGGATAGACTCTTTCGTGATACTCGAGTCGAAGAATATGCTGAAATATTCCGACCTCTCCATAAAGGAGATAGTGTCGAAACTGAATTTCCCGAACCAGTCGGTGTTCTACAAATTCTTCAAGTCGCATACGGGTCTTACGCCAAGCCAGTACCGCAACGAATAAAGATTCCTCAGGATGACACAGATTATTTCTCGAAAGTTGCTAACTTCGTGAAAAATTTGGTGTTATGATCAGCGAAATGCAGATAGACGAGATCATCAGGGAATTGTTCTCGGAAATCAGTTTCTCCAGAGAGCCGGCAGGGCTCTACGACCCATTGAGATATATGATAGAGGGCGGAGGCAAGAGGCTTCGTCCAAGGCTTTGTCTTACAGCGTATTCTCTCTTCAAGGATGAATTTGACGACAGTATTCTCCAGCCTGCTGCGGGACTTGAAGTGTTCCATACATTTACATTGATACATGATGACATCATGGACAAGTCACCGCTGCGCAGGGGCAATCCTACTGTCTGGACCAAATGGGGCGAAGACGGCGCGATTCTCTCCGGCGACGTGATGTGCATCGACAGTTACCGCCGCGTGTCCATGGCTCCGGAGGATGTGCTCGGCAAGGTCCTGAAACTGTTCAACAACACGGCTGCGCAAGTCTGTGAAGGTCAGCAGTATGACATGGATTTCGAGCATGAGGAGAACGTCACGATGGACCAGTATATGCGTATGATCGGGCTCAAGACTGCCGTGCTTATCGCATGTGCGGCTAAGATGGGCGCGGTCATAGGCGGTGCAGATGACGAGGCGTCCGGAAATCTCTACAGATATGGTTATTCGCTCGGTCTGGCATTCCAGATTGCTGACGACTGGCTAGATGCCTTCGGTGACGAGAAAGTGTTCGGAAAGCCTATCGGCGGCGACATCGTGAACAACAAGAAATGCTGGCTCACCATCAAGGCCTGCTCGCTCGCGCCGGAAGAGATGGAAAAGGCATTGTCAATGCCGGTGGACACTCCGGAAGAAAAAGCAGCCAAAATAGCTGCCGTCAAGGCGATATATACACGTCTCGGTGTGGATGAAATGGCTCAGAATGAAATAGTCAGTCTTACCGATGACGCTCTGCAGTCGGTGGAGAGCCTGAATCTCGGAAAAGTGCGTTTCGAGATGCTCAAGCGCTTCGCAGACAAGTTGGTGGGAAGAAACAATTAAGGTCAATGGAAAAGAAGGAATTGGAGATAATGGCGCCTGCGGGCAATTTTGAATGTCTGATGGCAGCCATTGAGGGAGGTGCTGACTCTGTATATTTCGGGGTCGGCAATCTGAATATGCGTTCTCATTCTGCCAATAATTTCCAGCCGGAGGATCTGGCGGAGGTTGTCAGAATATGCAGGCAATATGGCGTCAAGACGTACCTGACATTGAACATTGTCCTTTATCAGAAAGACATTGAACCTTCTCACAGGGCACTGGATGCGGCGAAGGCGGCTGGCGTGGACGCGGTCATCGCTTCGGATATGGCTGCGATAATGTATTGCCGTCAGATAGGTATGGAGGTGCATATTTCCACACAGTTGAGCATTTCCAATGTGGAGGCGCTGCGCTTCTATGCCCAGTTTGCGGATGTGGTCGTCCTGGCCAGGGAACTGAATCTGAATCAGGTGAAGGACATTTACGAGACCATCCTGCGGGACGGAATCAAGGGCCCGTCAGGAGAACTTGTCCGTATAGAGATGTTCGCTCACGGGGCGTTGTGCATGGCCATTTCAGGGAAGTGCTACCTCAGTCTCCAGACTTATGGCGCTTCGGCAAACCGCGGAGCCTGCTATCAGCTCTGTCGTCGCGGTTATGAGGTCACCGATCTCGAAACCGGCAACCGCCTGAACATTGACAATAAATATATAATGTCCCCCAAGGACCTGTGTACCATCGAGTTTATGGACAAGATCATAGACGCGGGTGTCAAGGTCTTCAAGATAGAGGGCAGGGCGCGTTCGGCAGAATATGTGAAGCGTTGTGCCCAGTGTTACCGTCAGGCGGCTGATGCTGTCTGTGACGGGACTTATACTCCGGAGCTCGCCGCGTCTCTCAAGGCGGAACTCTCCGAGGTGTTCAACAGGGGCTTCTGGGACGGATACTATCAGGGTGCGCGCCTGGGTGAATGGAGTTCGGTTTACGGCAGCTCCGCCACGAGGAAGAAAGTGTATTGCGGCAAGGTGACGAATTGGTTTGACCGTATCGGCGTCGCTGAAATCGCCGTGGAATCTGTGCCGCTCAAGGTCGGTGCCCACTGTATGGCTACAGGCGCGACTACCGGAGTCATTGAGTTTACTGTCAATGACTTGCGTGTGGCTCTTAAGCCTGCCGAAGAGGCCGTGAAGGGTGTCAGATGCTCTGTCGCCATCGTGCCGGAAAATCCCGGTGTCAGGGATGGTGAGGTCGAGAAAACCCCTGCTCCGGGTGATGTTTCAGCCGGTGACTCTGTCGAGAGCCGTGCCGGCGCTTCTGTCAATGCAGAAGGCAAGATTCCGGTAAGGCTTCGCCGTGGGGACAAGATCTACATCTGGGAAGACTGTTAAGTTTTGCGAATATGACCGGAGAAGCAACTGTAGTGAAAAATGCGGGCAGCCATTTCATGCTGTCATTGCTGCCTGAATGGAATCCTTTTCCGGCAGTCCTGAAAGGCCGTGTCCGCCTGAAATCCAGCGAGGCCACGAATCCTGTCGCGGTAGGTGACAGGGTGCGCTTCGAGACTGATATGGACGATGCGGCAGGCATAACATTGACACATCCTGCCCTCATTACCGAGGTGCTGGACAGGAAGAATTATGTCATAAGGAAGTCCACGAACCTGTCCAGACAGTCGCATGTGATAGCGGCCAATATCGATATGGCGTTTGCTGTGGTGACGCTCTATTTTCCTGAAATAAAGCTGCCTTTCCTGGACAGGATGCTGGTGACCTGCGAGGTTTACGGAGTGCCTGTCACCATAGTCATGAACAAGGTGGACTTGTATGGAAAAGAGGCACCTGAGGCTGTTGACAACTTTATAAACATCTATACCAAAGCGGGTTACCGTGTCGTTCAGGCATCCGCCAAGACTGGAGAGGGCATCGACGGACTCCGCAGCATTTGTGACGGGAAAGTCTGCCTGTTCTCCGGAGAGTCAGGCGTGGGCAAGTCATCATTGATAAAAGCTCTGGACCCGTCGCTGGACCCGAAAATAGGGAAGATTTCTATCGCCCATCTGCAGGGCAAGCACACCACTTCCTTATATGAGATGTACCGTCTTGCTTCAGGCGGGGCAGTCATCGATACACCGGGACTCCGCGGCTTCGGCCTGGTGAATTTGGAAAAAGGGGAAATAGCAAGCTACTTCCCCGAAATGCTTAAAGCTGCGGAAAACTGTCGTTTTACGCCCTGCACTCACACTCATGAGCCGGGCTGCGCTGTGAAAGATGCCGTAGAGAACGGTGAAATCAGTCCTGAGCGCTATTCATCCTACTTGGGAATGATCGAAGACGACAAGAAGTTCCGCTGATTGCCGTTGTTTTCTCTTTACTATCTTGTTATCTCAGCATTGAGCCTGATGTCCTCTGCGGAAGCGCCGACCATGACATTGAACTTGCCGTTGTTCGCGCGGAAGTCGTGGATATTGACATCATAGAATTCGAATGCTGATTTCGGCAGGAAGATGGTGACGAGTCTGGATTCTCCCTTGTTCAGATAGATCTTGTCATATCCCTTGAGCTCTTTCTTCGGGCGTGCCACTGTCGGATTCTGCTCGCCGACATAGACCTGAACGACCTCTGCGGCGGCTTTGGAACCTGTATTTGTCAATGTGAAGGTTACGTCGAAGCCTTCGCCGCTAGGAGTAACTGCGATGTCCTTGTAGTCGAAGGTGGTGTAGGTGAGTCCGTATCCGAACGGGAAGAGCGGCTTGGTGCCGAGTCTGTCATAGCCCCTGTAGCCCATGAACACGCCTTCGCTATAGGTCACGTATCTGTTGGTGAATCCGCGTTTGTTTTCGGCATTCTCCTTCGGATAATAGCTGTCGTGGACAGGATTGTCTTCCCATTTCGCCTCGATGCTCATAGGCAGTCTGCCTGACGGGGAGAATTCTCCGGCGAGCATTCTTGCAAGCGCGAGACCGCCCTCCTGACCAGGATACCATCCCAGGACGATAGCCTTGACCTTGTCCATCCACTTGGACATGTCGAATCCGCCGCCTGCGTAAACTACAGTCACTACATTCTGATTATGTGCCGCTGCAAAGCTGATGAGCTCGTCCTGTCCTTCAGGGAGTGTGAATGTCCTGTCCGAGTTCTCTTTCTCTGTCTTGGTGTTGAAACCGGCCACGACTATCACTGTAGTAGCGCTTTCGATGGCTTTCACGTTCTCCGGTGTGTCGTATGAACCGTTCTCGTCAGGTGTCACGAGCTGTACAGGGTAGTTCTTTCCGAGTTCCTGCATTCCTGCGTACAATGAGATGGAATGTAACGGGCTTACTTTTCCGCTGCCGCCTCCGCAAGGTATCACGTCTGCGTTAGGACCGAGTATGACGGTCTTGGTCTTGCGTCCCGGCTTGAGAGGGAGGATACCGTCATTTTTCAGAAGTACTGCAGATTCGCTTGCCAGCTTGTAGGCGGTTTCGCGTGAGTACTGGTTGTCCTCGGAGATGTTCTTGTCGAGCTGCGGTCTGTCGAGGAAGTCGAATGCGATCAATGTCTGGAGTATGTTGCAGACTTTCTCGTCGATTTCGGCTTCGGTCACGACTCCGCTCTCGATAAGAGGCTTTATGAGTTCCTTCTTGAAGTACTGGGCACGCGGCATTTCGAGATCAAGTCCGCCTTTGATGCACTCGAGGGTGGAATATGTTGAGGTCCAGTCTGACATTACAAATCCGTCAAATGCCCATTTCCCTTTCAGGTTTTCTCTGATGAGGAACGGACTGGCTGAAGCGTGGACATTGTTCACGAGGTTGTAGCTGGTCATTACTGAACCTACGTGAGCCTCTTCGACGGCGGCCTTGAAAGTAGGGAAGTAAATCTCGTTGATGGTCCTTTCGTCTGCGTCTGAGCTGACGTGATGTCTGTCATATTCCTGATTGTTCAGAGCGAAATGCTTGATGGTGGCCATGACGCCCTGGGACTGAACACCTTCTATGTAGTTGACAGCAGTGCGGGCTGCGAGGTACGGGTCTTCTCCCATATATTCGAAGTTTCTGCCGCACAACGGGCTTCTGTAAATGTTTACTCCCGGACCGAGCAGAATGTGCACTCCGCGCGCTCTTGAGTCCTGGCCCAATGATACGCCCATCTGGTATGCCAATGTCTGGTTCCATGTCGCTGCAGCGGCTACTCCGCAGGCGAAAAGTGTACTCTTGGTGTTGTTCCTTACGCCCTGAGGACCGTCCGCCATCCTGATTTCAAGGATGCCGAGCCTGTCAATGGATCTGATGTGGAAGCCATCCGTGGCACCTGAGATGTAGTCGATTTTCTCATCGAGAGTCATCTGCTCCACGAGCTTGGCCGCCCGCTCTTTGCATTCTTTCGTGATTTCCTGAGCTGTCGCGCCCATTGCCAGGATGCAGGTCAATGCTGCCGAGAATAAAATTCTTTTCATTGTCTGTCTGTTAGATGTTATTTGGTTTTTAAATGTTAATTGGCCGTTATGTGTTGTCGTACTATCCCCATAAAGTTAGGCTTTTAATTTTACTTGACAAAAATTTCCTACAGGAGAAGGCGACGCGGAAGGTCGCTGAACTCGGGCGCATTTTGTCGGATTTGGGGCGGATATGGTGATTTTTCGCATAGAAAAGCAAAAAAATACGTAAAATTACGTAGATGATTTGTTTGGATTGGTGCTGTGATAATCCTAAATTTGGCGGAGTTAAAAAGTAATAACCATGAAAAACAAATTTTTTGCATTATTTACAATCCTTCTGAGTATATCATTGATTACCACCTATTCCTGCAAAAAGGAAAAGGTTAAAAGCGTGTCGGTGACAGAAGTCGGATTGAACAAGACCTCGACCACTCTCATTGAAGGAGAGTCTGAGACCCTGGTTGCTACCGTGATGCCGGAGAATGCTACTGACAAGAGTGTCGTGTGGGAAAGCGGTAATGAGAGTGCGGCTACCGTAAGTCAGGAGGGCCTCGTGACTGCTGTCGGGGAAGGAAAGGCGACGATAACCGTGAAGACCAATGACGGCGGATTCAGTGCGTCATGTGAAGTGACCGTGAACAAGAAGGTCATCGCTGTGACGGGCGTCAAGTTGAGTGCCGCGTCTATGACACTTCGTGAAGGGGATAGAGGAATACTTACAGCTACGGTAGAGCCAGCAAATGCGACCAATAAAAATGTGGAATGGTGGACCAGTGATCTTGATATTGTCAGCGTGACCAGTGCACCGGGCGGCAGCACGGGTTATGTGGAGGCAAGAAAGGCAGGAAAGGCCACGGTTACAGTAAAGACCGAAGGCGGTGAGTTCAGCGCGTCATGTGAGATCACTGTAGAGAAAAAGGAAGTTCCGGTGACCGGAATCACTATAGAGCCGTCTTCATTGAAATTGCCTGCCGGAGATACATATTCTCTTATTCCGCATGTGCAGCCAAGTGATGCTACAAATCAGAATATCAAATGGTTAAGTACCAATGAGAGTGTCGCTACCGTGAATGCGGAAGGCAAGGTGACGGCTGTCGCAGCCGGCAATGCCGAAATACGGGCTATGTTGGAGGGGAAATTTGCAACCTGTCCTGTCGAAGTTGATAATGTCACGATGACAATGAAAAAAACGTCATATATGTTGATTTTGTCATTGTCCAAAAAAATCAACATCGAATCTGACATTGAGACGAATTTCACCTTGGACAAGAGCAAGATTACAGTTGTTTCTGCCGATCCGCTCATCGCGACAGTCGATCAGGACCTCAATTTGCTTGCTCCCGGCAAGACAGGAAAAGCTCTCGTAACATTGAATTATAGATATGGAGATGGCCGGCTGAGTACCAGTTTTATGGTTACTGTAAAAAAGAATCTTAAAGACTAAGAAACTGTTCGGCATACAAGGTTCAGCACATTTTTTGCAATTCGTTGAAAATAAATTGCTACATTTGCAAACGGGTCTGCATTCCTTATGCAGAAATAGTTAGATTAAAAAGGAGAACCGAATTATGGCAAAGCCTATCAAAGAAACACCCGTCCTTTATGACGAGGATGCCTACCGCTTCGAAATGGCGGCTCAGAATGTCGTTCCCCTTTCTGAAAAGAAACGGGAAGAGATTTTCCGTAACTACGAAGAAGTTCGTAGTTGGTGTGCTGCTGATGTACTATGAACCTTAAACTGAGAAAATTCCGTCCAGGAGTTGATACTACAAAGCCGTTCGACTGCTCTGATGCAGATTTGAACGGTTTTTTAGTTGAAACATCCACTGGAACACCCAATGCAACCTTTTTTGCCAAAGAACTTCTGGCTGTCACCTATGTCCTGGAAGACACGGATACCGGAAAGATAGCCGCTTATTTCAGCCTGCTCAACGACAAGGTTGACAGGGAATTTGCTGATCCTAGAATCTGGAACAACCTTTCCCGCAAGATTCCCAATGCCAAGCGCAGGTCTTCCTATCCTGCACTGAAGATTGGCCGTCTCGCTGTCAGTAATGAAATGAAGGGCCAGGATATCGGGACAAAAATCATCAACTACATCCAGACCCGTTGTACGTCAAATCCCTCCACCGGTTGTCGTTTCATTACCGTCGATGCGTATATTTCAGCTGTCGGATTCTATCAGAAATGTGATTTTAAGTTGCTCGTCCAGCCTGAGCAGGATGACGAAACCGTCCTAATGTTCTTTGACCTTGAGAGTCTGCTGAAGTAGCAATTGGCTCACACCAACATTGTTCTGTACAATCAAACACGCGGAGTTACCTTGAATGAATTCCTCATATATGTAGGTCTTGCTGCTATAGGTGCATTTGTTCTCTACCTGATAGTCAAATCTTTCGTAGAGAGCATCAAGCGTGAGCAATTCCGCAAAAAGAACCGTGAGACTCAGTTCTCCGGAAGTGCTTTTAAAGAGGAAAAGGGATTCTGGGCTTCACTATTCACGCTCAAATATAGCAGCCGGGCAGAGGCCATTGGTGACCGTGGGGAAAAGAGAGTATCTTCATTCCTGGAAAATCTGGACTGCGAAGACTATAGAGTTTACAATGACCTTTTAATTCGGAACGGCAATTACACCACACAGGTTGACCATATTGTTATCTCACGCTACGGCGTTTTTGTATTGGAGACAAAAAATGTCCATGGGAAGGTATATGGCGGCGGTAATGCTGAGTTTTGGAAACAGTATTTGCCTGACACTGGATACAAGCGCTACGGATTTACCCAAGCGCATCAGTTGAGGAATCCCATTTGGCAGAATGACGGGCATATTAAAACACTGAGGAAACACGTGTTTGGCAACAATGTCCCGATCTATGGAATAGTCGTTTTCCCAAGCGATACTGAAATCAATGTTACAGTCTCGCAGCCGGTATTGAACATGTACAACGTGGTACCTTACATCAAGCAATACCGTGAAAACGTCCTGTTCTCAGAGCAGATGGACTACTACCGCCGGCGGCTTCTGGAGGTTATCACAACGTCAGAATCTGATCGCAAAGAACATCTCGATAATGTTTATCGCAACAAAGAGCGCCGTGACTCAGCTGTAGCCCGTGGAAAGTGTCCTCGATGCGGCGGAAATCTGGTCCTTCGAAACGGGAAATACGGGCAGTTCTACGGCTGCTCCAATTATCCCAGGTGCAACTATATTCTCAACAAATAATATCTGTTGTCCATCCAATTATGGCGATCATCTTAAAAGCCATAGACGCCACCGAGTCCGATATCATCACCCGTCTCTTCAAAATGTACCAGGAAGTTACCTGAAGATTTACGAACAGCGCCCGGGCCACAAAGGTCCTGGCGCTGAGATTGCGAATTATCGCCGATCTTTTGTTTTCATCTCTGCAACCGAAAGGGCTTCGCAAGCGAAAAAGCAGACTGCTGTCACAATTGGACTTGGTCAGAGAATCGTGACTCCAGTCAGGACAACCCGTCCTAACAAGAATCAGTTTACTTGTAATTGATGTAATCGCATATTTTTAAAAAATTTTAGTTAGTACGCCGCCCTCGCAGATGACGGCGCAATCTTTTACTAATGAGCAAGTGCACATACTCACATTCTTTGGTAGTTCGACCTAGCCCCTGCGATAGGTTAATTGAAAATACCATCTCCTCGGGGGAACACGTGGTTGAGAGTTTTGCGGATTAGTTTAAATAAACCTCACAAGTATCAAAGTTGATCTGCCAATTGCCGCCTTCTCTACTTTCCCAGCCATATTTCGTGGACATGCGATCCCACCAGTTCTGGTACCTAATGCTCGTCTCGCCAAGATCCTTGACCAATTTTTCATATAATTCAACTTTGTCGGCTGTAAGAATCCTAGCCAACTCATTAAGACCGTTCCGGCGTTCATGTAATGTTTTAATTTCTTTCATCTCTTCGAATGAGACTTTTCCAATTTTTTTCATCGTGCAATTATATCAAATGGGTCCAAATAACTGATTTCTGGGATGCTTTCAGGATTTATGATGCGTGCTGCGTTGCGCTCTAGGTGTGCGACCACACATTGTTCATGGCTGGGCGTATTGACCTCTAATGTGGTCTTTAAGTTTAGCCAAATACATCTTTTACATTGAAACGCATCGCAGTGGGAACAGATAGGAGCATGGTCTAAGCGATAAAGTTGTGGATTGGGAATACTAAGACTGCACTCCAAGTCTCCGACTGCATTCATGTCATTCTGATAGAATGCGGGACAGATATAAAACTTTCCATCAGGGGCTAATGTGATGGATTCCCACCCAGCATTGCAATTATTCATTTTGTCAAGACTGATTCTATCCGACAGTATGTTGATTTGACTATCGCTTAGTTTTAGTTTCTCAGCTTCACGTTCAAGCCATTCCTTATATCTATCAAAATCCTCATCCTTAAAGGCCACTATATCTGTTACAACGATATTGAGGCGAATGGGTAATCTCTCTGGGAGAGACCGAGATAGAAGTTCGTCCTTAGAAAGCCGCAACACGCAAACCTTACTCAACTCAAACGTCGCTGGCCATGAATCATAAATAATCACATCTCCTTTGCCAATGCTCACGTGATCAATTTGATTCACCTCACTTTCAACGTATTCTGGCATGTCTTGAGTTGGATAAATGAATTGGATGTTCAGGTTTTCTTTCATGGCAAAGCGAATCCCTTCATTGAGAATGTCTTTAGGGATTGGCTTTGCAGTTTTTCTCACGTCATAATGGCAGAAAGAAACGGCCGCATCATCAAGCAATATGTTGATATACTTAAGCATAGGACTAACATTTGTCATTGATGGCATTCTGAGACTTAAGGCGCTGTCTCTCAATCTCTTCTTGTTGACCTTCTAACTCCAGTTTGCGGAACAACTTATTCCAATAGTAATTGTTCGCACGGATCCTAGCCTTATGCATCTTACAGGAAGCCATTGAACGCTGAAAGATTGTCGGAGTAATAGCGGCGTCATAATTTTCCCCTTGACACCAAGCGCAACCACTGGCCATTTCACAATTAACACATTCTGGTTTAGACTGTGCTGTTCTGTTAAGAGAAAGAAAAGGTCGTAATTTATTCTTGTCTATCCCGTCATAAATGTTCCCCACAATCCTTGCTTTCTTTTCTCTTAATGAATATTGGGCAAACCTGGTGCATGGATAGAAATTACCGGTAGAATCTATCGCCAGCATCTTTCCGGAGCCACACCAATTATCGTTGTTCACAGCAGGGTCCATTGGTTTACCAATAGAATCCATGAAGAAAGAGCAGAAATAATTCTTATAGTAACCTCCTTCAATTATCGCATCTGCAAGTTCAAGTAATTGGTTCTCAAACAGCACATCATCACCATCCTTCCAAACATCTTCAAATACAGTATTGATGCTGACACTTGTAATGCCTAAAGAGTATAGATGAAGAACACTCTCTTTGATAAAGGGAATATCATCTGTGGAGATTGTTACTTTTGTGGTACTTCCTGGAAACTGTTTAAGCCAAAGAGGGATGTTTTTTACCACATCCTGATAAGACCCACGCTCGGGGCCTTCTCCTTTCCAGATTCTATTCAGATCGTGTTTTCTTTGAGTACCGTCAATAGTTATTCCAATGCTTAAATGGTCGTGGTTCTTCTCAATAAAGCGTTGAACTCGTTCAGAGTCGTAATTGATGCCATTAGTGGAGAAAGAAAACCGGTATGAATTAAACCAATGATGGTTTCTTCTGAACATTTCCACCTTGAGATAATCGCATATTTTATCAATCAGCTCAATCTCTAAAAAGGGCTCTCCTCCGATAAAATCCCAAACTACAGATTCTTCCTTGAAGTCTTTTTCGTGGTCTAAAATGTAATCAATGGCAGCTTTTGCCACTTCCCATGACATTCTTTCTTTAGAATTTTTTCCTACCAAGTAACAATACTTGCAGGCTAGCTGGCAATCCTTCGTAACAATGAATGTGATATTTTTTGCTACGCCACCTTGCCAAGGGACCAAATCTTCTTTAATGACCGCCATTGCTAAAACAGGCTAGCTGTTCCCATGCAGCTGTAACCGCAATTGCCACCGCATGAACCTTTACAAGACCCACTACACGTATTGCCACAGGCTTCTTTGCATGAGTAAGTACAACCGTTAGAGCATGAACCAGAGCATCCATTTGAGCATCCGGTTAGGCAAGTTCCCTTGCAGTCGTAATAGCAGGTTTCCTTGCAGCCGCCAGAACAGCTCCTGCCACAACCGGAGCCACAACCATTAGCACATGCCTGGCCACAAGAACTAGCACATTGTTGCGTGCAAGATGTTACACATGATGTACTACACCCTCCGGAGCAGTCTCCTATACACGAGCCCTTACATTCTCCTTTACAGCTACCAGTACACGTTTTCGTGCACAAACCAGTACAACTGCCCGGACAATAGTCCTGAGGGACAGCCGGCATCGATTTAGCCGCGACAGATGGCAAAACAAGAGCACCCAGAATTGGGAGCAGCCTCGCACAGGTTTTCTTAAAGAAATCTCTTCTGTTTAAAATGTCCTCTTTCATGTCCTTTTTTAATCATGCCAATAAACGTCACGAACACTAATCCCTACTCCTATATTATCATACCAGAGATTAAAAACAGCTGGTTTACTCTCATTATTGACTATTTTAATAGTCGCTCGTGCCGTCCTTTTAACAGATGGTGTCTGATCAACCCTATAATTGGGCTTTACAAAATAATTCGCCTTAGCTAACGCTTCCGCTGTAGGATAAGAATCGTTAACATAATACTCAACGGTCCCAATACAATCCTTTTTACCTTTGGAATAGTTGGTAATTCTAAAACTCCAATAAGTGTTGCCTCCACTATCGCTTAAACTCAAACCAATGATATCCTTTTCTGGAGAATAAGAGCAACTAATTCTCCAATCATCGTACTCTCTCATATATGAAGAAAAGTAGTGCTTCTCCCAACTAGACCATTGTCCCTTATAGCAAAAGCATGTACTAAAATGGTCTGCATAGCCGCCAACCAGCCCTTTCATTATGCTACAAGACGTAATTGACAGAGAAGTTAAAACAAGAGCGATAAGAATAATGACTGCTTTTTTGGCACCAACATGTAATGCAACTTTCATATTACCCGAGATAATAAGTAATTCTATCCAATAAGCGTAACTATATGGGAATCTTTCCGTTTATTCTTCTTTAGATTTAGATAAACATAATGTAATGTTGTTCTCCGAAGCTAAAGAATATATGAGATCTACTTGAGATTCATCTTCAATGTACAAGACTTTCTCATCTGTTTTAATACCAGATGCTTTCAATGCCGACCAAAACTTTTCCAGCCGAGTTCCCCAATTAGGTTGATAGCTTGTCTTAATGATAATGTGATAGACACTCATATTCAAATTAAGTATGCTCCCCGTTGGACCCAGACGGGTTTATACACAAAAAAGAAGTGTGGGCCAATAGCATCTTACTCTAAGCGGGCTCTGGACTGCCGTACAATGAATAAGATATAGCTCACACTCCTGCTATCGTGTGGGCTGAGCCCATCGAATAGCCAATGTGAGCGTTAATCCTTATCCCCATTGTACTTTGGCGTCTTACGACACGCGAATTGTCCAGATTCGCTTAAGGAACAAGCTAAACGCTTCCTGTATGTAGTGTTCTCAAGAGAACAAGGCAAATGTACGAAATATATTTTATACGATTGCGCTGAAATTGCAATTATTTAATAAATGAGGGATTTAAGGAACTGAAATAGGACTTCAGAATGAAACTCCTTTGTTCCGTTCCACAAGGGGAATGGAACAGGTGGAATGCTCGGAACAGCGGAGTCCCCACAACCCTGATGATGGCCGTGTTCTGCTTTCCTTATAGCAAAGGTCGCTGAACTCGGGCTCATTTTGTCGGATTTGGGGCGGATATGGTGGTTGCTCCCGGCAAGACAGGAAAAGCTCTCGTAACATTAAATTACAGATATGGGAATGGCCTGCTGAGTACCAGTTTTATGGTTACTGTAAAAAAGAATCTTAAAGACTAAGAAACTGTTCGACATACAAGGTTCAGGTAGAAAAGGAAAACAGGATTTTTCTTCTTATATTTGTGGTTTTAAGCAAAAATATAAGAAATATTGCTGAACCTTAAGAATATGGACAACAAGAAATTCAGACTCTGGAATCGTATCACAGCTGCCGCAGTCTTTGTCATTGCAGCCTTCACATACCTTTCCACCATAGAATCGACCGCTTCATTCTGGGATTGTGGCGAATTTATCGCTTCATCGTATAAACTCGAAGTAGGTCACCCGCCAGGAAACCCTGTATTCCAGCTCATTGCGAGATTCTTCACAATGTTTACGGACGGAGCGCATGCAGCCATTGCAGTCAATGCCATGAGTGCGCTCTGTTCCGCATTGACCATCTTCCTTCTCTATCTCACCATCGTTTTCTTCGCCAAGAGGCTGGAAGGGAAACCTGCTGAGAACGGAGAGTGGAGTTTGAGCCAGACGATATTGATCTGCGGCAGCGGCGCCATCGGAGCATTGGCATACTGTTTCTCTGACACATTCTGGTTCTCCGCAGTCGAGGGTGAGGTCTATGCGATGTCGTCGCTTTTTACCGCCTTGGTAATCTGGGCGATGACCAGATGGTACGAGCAGGCGGATACGCCATATGCAAACAGATGGATACTGCTGATATCGTTCCTCATGGGACTTTCCATCGGAGTCCATCTGCTGAACCTTCTGACGATTCCGCTATTGGTATTCCTGTACTTCTACAGGAAACGCGAGGACGGGCACTACACCTTCTGGCAGTACGTGGGCATATTCATGCTTTCCGTAGTCATAGTCGGTCTGCTCTTTTTCGTCATCATTCCGTACCTTCCTAAGGTAGCAGCTTACGCTGACCTGTTCTTTGTCAATGTGTTAGGCCTCCCGTACAACAGCGGTGCGGCATTCTTTATGGTCGCGCTCCTCGCTCTCTGCTTCTGGGGTGCATTCAAGACATACAAAGAAGGCAAAGCATTGATGAATATGGTATTGCTGAGCTTCACAACCATTGTGATCGGCTTCTCAGTATTCGCGATAGTGGTTATCCGTTCCAATGTGATGCCACCGACCAATGAGTACCAGCCGGACAATGCATTTACGCTTGTGCGCTATCTCTCACGTGAGCAGTACGGAACCACGCCTCTGGTTTACGGCCAGTATTACGGTGCTCCATGCCATATGGAGGTGAAAAAGTACTGGGCGCCGTTGGATGGAAAATACAAGTATGTAGATGGGCCGGCAGAGCCTGTTTATGAGAATACCGGCAAGATGCTGTTCCCGAGAATGTGGAACGGCGGCGACCAGAAATACGTGCAATTCTATGAGTCCTACACCGGCGGAAAAGGCCGTGTGATACCTGGTGCCGACTATAAGAAGCCGTCATTCGGGGCCAACCTGAACTTCTTCTTCGATTTCCAGATGAACTGGATGTATTGGAGATACTTCATGTGGAACTTCGCCGGAAGGCAGAATGATATACACAGCCCTGTCCCGGGAGACAAGTTCTATGGGAACTGGGAATGCGGCATCAAGCCTATTGACGAGTTGAGGCTCGGGGACCAGAGCAATGCGCCTGATGTCCTGAAGCACAACAAGGGCAAGAACCACTATTATCTCCTTCCGTTGATTTTAGGTATCCTGGGCCTGTTCTTCCAGTTCGAAAGGGACAAGAGAGGCTGTTGGCTGAACTTCCTGCTGTTCTTCATGACGGGAATCGCCATTGTCCTGTATCTCAACCAGTCACCTTATCAGGTGCGTGAGCGTGACTATGCTTACGCCGGGTCATTCTATGCGTTCGCGATATGGATAGGTTTCGGTGCAATGGCATTGTTCCACTGGCTGGGCGAGAGCCTGCGCTCGAAATATCCTGCCGCATTTGCGGGAGCATTGACATTGGCCTGTCTCTGCGTGCCTGCGCTGATGGCTTCGGAAAACTGGGACGACCATGACAGGAGCAACAGAAGGACATCGGTCGAGATGGCGAAGAACTATCTGAATTCGGTCGGACCGCAGGGCGTGCTGATTACGCACGGGGACAATGATACTTTCCCGCTGTGGTATGCGCAGGAGGTCGAAAATGTGCGTCCGGATGTGCGCATCGTGAATACTTCACTGCTCGGAACGGACTGGCATATCGGCCAGATGAAATGGGCCTGCAACGAGTCCAAGCCTCTTCCGTTGACTGTCGGGCCTGCGCAGTATCTGTACGGTACCAACGATTTCATCTATATCTCGGACAGCCGCAACCAGGTGCTTCCGATATCAGTAGTGATGGATGTGTTCAAGCATCCGGATGCAAAACTGGTTCTGGAAAACGGCAAGAAGGTCGATTACATAGTGTCGCGCAAGATGAGCATACCTGTAAACAAGGAAAATGCTCTCAAGTCCGGCATTGTCAGTCCTAAGTTCGCGGATATGATTCCGGATGAAATCATCCTGACCATTCCTAAGAAGAAGAACGTCCTTACCAAGGCCGAGCTCTTTGTTCTGGATTTCCTCTCCAATTATCAATGGGACAGGCCTCTGAATGTGCTCAGCCAGGGCGGAGACTTGAATATCGGACTGCGCGAGTATCTGATGTACGAGGGATATTCCAGCAAGCTGGTTCCGTTCAAGAACAAGATAACTGCTTCTGATCCGGGACTAGTGGATGTGGATGAACTCTACGACAAGATGATGAACGTCTATACATGGAATGATATCCGCAAGGATAACTATGATGTTGATTATCAGAACTATTACACGTTCCTCGGAGTGCTTCCGCAGCGCGAGCTGTTCGTGTCCACGGCCAATGCCCTGCTCAAGACAGGTGACAAGGAGCGTGCTCTGAAGGTGCTGGACAAATGCCAGGAGTCAATGCCGGACAATGTCTGGCCGCTCGAGTCCATTCCGCTCGGCTTTACTACCAATGATTATATGGTGGTGAATATGGTAAGCGATTATTTTGCTGTCGGAGCCCCGGACAAGGCCGCTGAACTCGGATTGAAACTCGGCCGTGAACTTATCCAGTCCACGCAGTTCTATATGGACTTTTACGACTATGCCCAGTCTGAGTTCGAGACCTGCTGCCAGTTCCTCTATTACCTGATAGATGAATTGGAGAAGGGAGGAGCGGCTGACGCTGTCAAGGAACTTAAGACTTCATTGGTCAATATCCTGAGCGTCGGTTCCCAGATGGACGAGTATCTTAACGAGGCTGACACCGTTTCGGCCAATGATTCTGCTAAATAATTACAGATGAAACACATAAGGAATTTCTGCATAATTGCTCATATAGACCACGGAAAGAGTACCCTTGCCGACAGGCTCATTGAACTTACCCAGACATTGGGTGCAAGAGAGATGGAAAATCAGGTGCTGGACGATATGGATTTGGAGAGGGAAAAGGGCATCACCATCAAGAGCCACGCTATACAGATGGAGTACTCCTACAAGGGTGAACCCTATGTGCTGAATCTCATTGACACTCCTGGCCACGTGGATTTCTCATACGAGGTGTCCCGTTCCATCGCTTCCTGTGAGGGGGCTCTGCTGGTGGTGGATGCTACGCAAGGTGTTCAGGCTCAGACGATTTCAAATCTGTATCAGGCGATTGAGCATGGCCTTGAGATTATCCCGGTTCTGAACAAGATAGATATGGATGCGGCCAGGCCGGATGTGGTGACTGATGAGGTTTGCGAGCTGCTCGGCTGCAAGCCTGAGGAGGTGTATCATGTTTCTGCAAGGACTGGTCAGGGTGTGGCGCCGCTTCTGGATGCCATCGTGGAAAAGATTCCTGCTCCGACAGGCGACCCTGAGGCTCCGCTCCAGGCATTGATTTTCGACTCGGTATTCAACTCGTTCCGGGGAATCATCGCGTACTATAAGATCAAGAACGGCGTTATCCATGCAGGCGACAAGGTCAAGTTCTTCAATACGGGACAGGAGTATGTGGCTGACGAGGTAGGTGTCCTCAAGATGAGGCTCTGCCCGACCAAAGAAGTGAGCTGCGGCAATGTGGGCTACATCATTTCCGGTATCAAGACGGCTGCTGAGGTCAAGGTGGGTGATACCATAACTCACGTGGAAAGGCCTTGCGCGAAAGCCATTGCCGGTTTCGAGGAGGTCAAGCCGATGCTTTTCGCCGGAATGTATCCGGTTCAGGCGGACAAGTACGAGGAACTGCGTTCGACATTGGAGAAATTTCAGCTCAATGATGCTTCATTTGTCTATGAGCCGGAGTCTTCTATGGCGCTCGGTTTCGGTTTCCGCTGCGGTTTCCTGGGACTGCTCCATCTGGAGATTGTCCAGGAAAGGCTTTTCAGGGAGTTCAATATGGATGTCATCACGACGGTCCCTAACGTTTCGTACAAGGTATATACGAGCAAGGGGGATTGCATTGACGTGCACAATCCTTCCGGTCTTCCGGCGCCGACCCTCATTGACCATATTGAGGAACCTTATATCAGGGCCCAGATTATTACCAATACAGAGTTCTACGGGCCTATAATGAAGCTCTGCATTGACAAGAGGGGTACGCTCATGGGCGAGCATTATGTGACTGCGGACAGGGTGGAGCTGACTTATGAGATGCCGCTTTCCGAGATCGTGTTCGATTTCTATGACAAGCTCAAGACGATTTCCAAAGGATACGCTTCATTTGACTATCATATAAAGGGTTATCGTCCTGCCAAGCTGGTCAAGCTCGATATTCTGCTCAATGGTGATCCTGCAGATGCGCTGTCCACGCTTATCCATGAGGACCGTGCCTATGATTTCGGCAGAAAGATCTGCTTGAAGCTCAAGGACCTGATCCCGCGTCAGCAGTTCGATATCGCCATCCAGGCTGCGATCGGAGCGAAAATCATTGCCCGGGAAACTGTCCGCCAGGTGCGTAAGGATGTGACTGCCAAGTGCTATGGCGGTGACGTGACTCGAAAGAGAAAGCTTTTGGAGAAACAGAAGGAGGGAAAGAAGCGTATGCGTCAGATAGGTACTGTCCAGGTGCCTCAGAGTGCGTTTATGGCTGTACTTAAACTCGATTCATAATGAAAAAGGTAGCTGTTCTGCTGACTGTCCACAACAGGCGGGAAAAGACATTGGCCTGTCTCGAAAACTGCTATCGTCAGATAGATTCGATGAAAGGGGATGATACATATTCCTTTTCGGTCTATCTGGTGGATGACGGTTCTACTGACGGGACTTCTGAGGCTGTCCTGCAGACTTATCCCCAGACTCATGTCATCAAGGGTGACGGTTCATTGTTCTGGAATCACGGAATGAGGACCGCCTGGGACGCGGCTGCTGCGGATGAACAGGATTTCTATCTTTGGCTCAATGATGATACATTGATGAAGGAGGGCGCTCTTTCCTGCATTATGGAGACGTCTGAGTTCCTCAGGCACAAGTCCATCGTGGTCGGTACTACAGAGGATGCAAAAGGAAAATTGAGCTATGGCGGTCGGACAAAATCGGGGAAGCTCGTGACGCCGGACCCTGCCATTCCTGTTCCGTGTCAGATTTTCAATGGCAACATTGTCCTTGTTCCGTCTCATGTCTATCGGATTCTAGGGAATCTGGATCCTCATTACAGTCATAGTTTCGGAGACTTCGACTATGGCGCCAGGGCAATGAAGGCCAAGGTTACGGAGGTCGTGGCTCCGGGCGTCCTGGGCATATGCGACAGAAATCCTGGTGTGCCTAAATGGCGTAACCGCGCATATACTCTCAAGGAGCGCGTGGCTTTTCTGCATAGTCCCAAGGGGCGTCCGCCGCGTGAACAGTTTCTGTACGACTGCCGCTGCCAGGGGCTCTTCTTTGCAGTGTTCCACGGAATGTCGATAGCTCTGAAGGTGTTTTTCCCGAAAAGGAATGCTTAGTATGTCGAAATTTTCTTCTTATGTCAAGTCAATGAGATTGAGGACGTTGCCTCTGTCTCTTGCCGGTGTCTGCCTCGGAATTATGCTTGCGGCAGCGGATTATTCTGTCAGCTGGAAAGTGGCTGTGCTGGTGATGCTTACGACGGTCTGTCTCCAGATATTGTCCAATGTCTCCAATGAACTGGGTGATACTCTGAGCGGCGTGGACGGTTCTGGCCGTGAGGGACCGCAGTATTCTCTGAGTGAAGGTGGGCTGACTGTGAAAGAGGTCAAAAGATTCGTGGTGGTGATGGCTGTTGCCTGCGCATTGTCCGGACTGCTTATGCTTCAGGCGTCTTTCGGGACATTGTTCGCATTGGAGCCGATATGTCTGATTATTCTTGGCGCTGCGGCTATCGCTGCTGCCATAAAATACACTCTCGGGAAGAATCCTTATGGCTACAGGGGGCTCGGGGATATGTCTGTGTTCATTTTTTTCGGCATCGTGTCTGTGCTCGGTGCGTATTTCGTGATGTCTCACGCCTTTCCCTACTGGATAATGCTGCTGCCGGCTGTGGCTATCGGATGTTTCAGTGTCGCGGTCCTCAATGTGAACAATATCAGGGATATAGATTCTGATGCCGGACTTCGTGTCACTACTCCGATGCGTATCGGGGTGAAAAGAGCCAAGATATATCAGACGGTCCTGATTGTTTCCGGCTGGTTGTGTCTGGTGGCGTTCAATCTTCTGCGCTTCCCGGATGTGTGGCACTGGCTGTATTTCATAACATTGCCGCTGTTCGTGGCGCATCTTCACGGTGTCTGGACAAGGTCCGGCAAGGCATTGGACCCGATGCTTCCGCTTCTGGTCATTTCCACTTTCCTCCTGTCTCTTCTGATGGGATTCGGATATCTTGTGTTTCTGCTGTAGGTGCTTAGTACCATTCAAAGAATAACCTGCATCATCTTAAGGAATCTTTTCTTCATGGGCTTTCCGTGGGGCAGAACTTCTACAAATTAACGGATGCCGTTTCACAACGGCATCCGTTCAAACAATAAGATTGGTTGATGGTTAATATGATATCTCTTCTCCGCCCCTTTTATCTGTGCGGGGCCTTCCTGTTTGATCAGGAATTTCAGTAACTTGACTTTTCTGTCGCTTAGTAACCTTCAAAAAGTAACTTGCATCATCTTAAGGAATCTTTTCGGTCTATATCTTTTTTCTCATCAGTCATGTGCCACCGGCACACTCCTTCTTCGAAAACAGATCTATCCTCGAAAGTCTTCTCTTAATCTGAGGCAACTTACTATTCTCATGTTACTTAAAAGAAGAGACCTTTCACAAATACAAAACTTTAGTTCTAATGTTTTCGTTTTTTTCTATGCGAAAGATATGAAATCAATTTCTAAATAACAATTTTTCAGAAGATATTTTTCACTTTTTTGATTTTGTAAGTGATTGAATCATAGGAAGAAATACGTTGTGAAATATACAAAACGCTTATAAACTCGTGCTGATAGGTTTATTGCTGCTTAAAAATCGTAAGTGTATTTGCCTTGTCTGCGCCGAATCGTAATATTCTCATACAAAACCCCATCTCCGCCGGAAAAGAGCTCCTTTTTGCAAGAAATGCCCTCCAGCATTTTCAATTTGGACCATTATGGACTTGATAATTTAATCCGCGCTCTATTACTTTGCTGCTGGTTGGTCTGAGTCCAGCTAACTCGTAGCATCTTCTGCCCAGCTTTTGAACGTAGAAATGCTATTGAACCTATGATAACACTTTAAAGTATTAAATATGAATTACTTACTTAAATTATCGTGGGGGGGGGTGATATCTCTCCTTATTCTGTTAGGATTACCTGGCTGTAAACGCTACGACAAGGATATCCAACGTATCGACGAGCGCATCGATCGTATAGAAAACACACAAATTAATTCTCTTAACCAACAAGTAGAGGCTATTAACAAGTCTCTGCCAAAATTGCAGAAAACAGATTCGGAACTCAAGAGCTATATAGAAATACTCCAGGGCGCCGCCTCTGATCTCCAAAAATCCATCAAGGAATCCGACGGGAAAATCGACAAAGTAAAGGCAGATCTTGACAAAGCTATCAGTGATGCTAAAGCCGACAACAAGGATTTGAAAGAAGAACTGATATCTGCTCTCAACATGGCCAAGTCCGACATTGTCGCCCAATTAAATGCAGCAAAGATTGAAATGCAGGGGCAGTTGGATAAACTCAAAGAAACAATTACAGAACTCCAGAACAAGGATAAAGAACTGGAGAAGAAAATAACCGACATCAAGGCCTATGCAGATGATGAACTTCAAAAATCCAAAGACTGGGCGACAGCAACTTTTGCAACATTGGAGCAGTATAATGCTATCACATCTGATATCTCAGTCATAAAACAGAGCATTGAAAGTCTAAACAGTTCAGTCGAAACCTTGGAGAAAAAACTCAAAGAAAACGTATCCAAGGAGATTGAAACCGCCATTTCACAAGTTAGGGACCAAATATCGGCAGACATTGCAGAAGAGGTAACTAACTCATATACGAATGCAATATCTACAGCAAAGACAGAACTGACAAATGCGTATAAAGCGGAAATAGCTGCATCCATATCTGCACTTGAAACATCAATGAAAGAATGGGTAAACAGCGCATTGACAGGTTACTATACAATTAGTGAGACTGATGCAAAGCTGACCTCCTTAAAATCCGATCTTGAAAATCAGTTAAAATCTCAGAAAGAATATTTGGAGAGTCTGGTCTCCGCATTGAGCAACTCGCTTACCGAGAAAATCAGCGGTAATACAACACTGATTCAAACTCTTCGAAATGACCTCACATCCGCACAGGAGGATATCACATCAAATGCGCAGAGTATCATTGACAATGCTGAAAGCATATCATCTAATTCACAGAAAATCAATAATAACACAAAATCAATCACAGAAAATTCCACTGCAATAGAAAACCTCGAAAAAGCGGTTGTGGAGCTGAAGCGAGATCTTGATGGAAAGATATCCGACCTCGAATCTAAACTGACTCAAGTAGGAGCAGATGTCACTGCAATCAATGAAGAAATAACTTCAATAAGAAAAACATATTCAGAACGAATAGATAATCTCCAAAAGGTTATCGAGGGAAAGATTGCGGAAAATAAAGAATCGATAAATGCGAATAAATCAGCCATTTCAGAGAACACAAAGTCCATATCCGCCAACAAGGCCGCTATAGATGCACTGAAAATTACCGCTGGTGGTTCTGCCGATTCATTTGCCGCTCAGATACTTTCAAATGCGGAAAAGATTTCCAAGAATTCTGAAGACATATCCTCGAATGCTTCGCTAATTGCAGACAACGCCAAAGCCATCAGCAGCAATGCCGGCGCAATAGCTGAAAACACGGCTAAGATATCCGAACTTGAGAACAGCATTTCAAACATGAGAACTGAAATGACCGAGTCCTATAAGGCCGTAATATCTTCCGCAATCGCTGATTGCGAAGGTCGATTAAAAGGAGATATAGCAAAAGAAGTAGCAGCGTTGAACACTCGCATTGATTCTGAAATGGAGAATATGAGAAACGCAATGGCAGCATTGACAGAACGAGTAAAGACGCTGGAGAGTGCTGTTGCCGACATTAAAACCAAGGTTTCTGAGATGGGCGAAGAGATAGAGACTCTTCAGGGACGTGTTGCTACGATAGCACAGCAGATTTCAGCTATTGATGAGACTATCAACAAGTTAAAAACTGCTGATTCCGAGCTGAAAAGTTACATAGAAGCCCTTCAGAGGACCGCAGTGGAATTAAGGAAATCGATCGCGGCTAATGATTCAAAAATTAACGAGATAGAAAGAGCATTGGAACAGGCAATTGTAGATGCCAAAGCAAGTGACAGTGCAATGAAGAAAGAGTTGGTAGCATCGATTGAAGCGGCGAAGTCAGAAACGTTATCTCAGTTAAAGTCAATGAAAACTGAGATTGACAGCAAATTGGAAGGTGTAAATACGACTATTGCAGCTTTGAAAGCTAAAGATATTGAAATTGAGAAAAAAATAGAAGCGCTTCAATCTTATATTGACGGGCAAATACAGAACACTAAAGATTGGGCGTCAGCAACATTTGCTACCCTTGACCAATATGAGACTGTCGCTACGGAAATTGCATCATTGAAACAGACAATCGCCAGTCTTACTGAGTCATTGTCCGCAATGGAGACTAAACTTAAAGGAAAATGGGCTGATGACATCGAAGCAGCCATCGCACCTATAAAAGAAGAGATAAGTAAGACTGCAGAAGAAATCCGTAAAGGATACATTTCAGCAATAGCAGAGACTAAAAGTGAGATCGAATCTGCCTATCGTGCTGAAATCGCTTCTTCTATTGCATCATTGGAGGCTTCGCTAAAAACTTGGATAAGCAGTTCGCTGTTAGCATATTCCACTATAGCCGAGACAGAGGCGAAGCTTGATGCACAGAAGAAAGAGATAGAGTCGCAACTATCCGCTCAGAAAACCTACTTGGAGGAGATGATAAGCAACTTGGAGTCAAGTAGTTCAGAAAAGATACAGGCCAATGCCAATTTGATCAAGTCTTTGAGCAATGAGCTTGATGCCGTAAAGAAGACACAGGAGGCAAATGCCGCTGAAATCGCATCGATGAAGAATGAACTCGCCAAGTCGAAAGAGGATATCACAAGTGCGTACACTGCAGCCATCACCTCAGCGATAAATACCCTTGACGGAAAATTGACAGAAAAGGTCAATGCCGAAATATCCAAGATTAACGAGCGGATTGACAATGAGGTTGCTGCGCTGGAACAGAAACTTTCAGCACTTGATGATAGAATTGGTGCATTGGAGGGGAATATCGAATCAGTCAAGTCTGAACTTAAGGCAATGCAAGATGAGATTTCCGCGCTTAAAGATCAGATTTCAAAGATTGTCAACAAGGTGATATCCATATCTCATGTGCCGACATATGAGGATGGATATGAGGTCGTGCCATATACGATGGATGGCAGCACTATCGTTCCGGGAGATTTTACTCTCAAGTTCGAGGTGGCCCCGGCAAGTGCAGCAGAAGAAATCGCATCCGTCTGGCAGTCAGCCCTTTCAGCCAAAGCCGTTTATACATTGAAAACTAAAGCAGCAGGCGATTTCGTTTCATTGACCATAAAATCCGCAACTGGTAAAGACGGAATATTATCTGTAAAACTGTCAGCAACTGGTATTGCAGATGATTTCTTTTATAATAATATCGGCTTGAATGCAAGAATTAATATTTCATGTACCTACAATGAAATCATATCCGATTATGCGCGCCTAATATCCAGAAGCAATCTAGAGTATGTTGATGATAGAGGAGCGGCATATGGGGAAGCTGTTAATATTGATGGACTTTTATGGGCTCCTGTTAATGTAGGAGCAAGCGAGAAAAATATGGAGGGAAGATACTATTCCTACGAGGAAGCTAAACATGTTTGTCCACGTGGCTGGCGTCTGCCAACCTTCAATGAAACGAATTCAGTAAAATCTCATTATTCAGATTTCATGCAATTTGGCACCGTATATGGGCGCTGGTTTTCAGGAAGCCGGGAGTATTCTACAATTATCCCATCAATCTTTTTGCCAGCAGCCGGGTACTATGCTGTAAATACGAGTATGATAGAAAAGTTGAACGAACAGGGGGAATATTGGGCTCTACACAAAACTGAGCCAAACGGCATGGCTAATTTGCTATATTTCAATTCATCTCAAACTGACGTCTCAAATACCATTTCGCCTTCAAGTTTTAAAATGACTACTCGTTGTGTTAAAAACGTATTAGATGATTCCGATAGTTTTGACAACACATCAGTTGTTGAGAATTGGGAAAAAACTGGAGTTGTCATTAATGGCCTTATGTGGGCCCCAATGAACGTAGGAACAAATATAAGTAATGGATATGGAACGCAATATAACTTTGAAGAGGCGAATACGATATGCCCATCAGGGTGGAGGCTGCCATCGGAAGCTGAGCTACAATCCCTTATCGCAACTTCATCCCGTTTTATGACAGTCAATGGCAGGAATGGTTATATGTTATCTGACAGCTCTCTCAAGTTGTTTTTGCCGGCTGCCGGTTTCGGAGGTGGAGGTGATAGAGGCATCATCGGATGCTACTGGTCATCTGACACATCAACAAATGGTGACAAACATGCGAAGTATCTAGATTTCGATAATTCAACAATTAGAATTAAGACCGCCAACAGAGCGTGTCTGTATTCTGTCCGATGTGTAAAGAATTTGTAGAAAACATAGATTAGATACTATTTATAACAATAATATAACATCAATATCGTTTAATATGAATAATAGAATCTTGTTTATTATCGGCAACGGCTTTGACCTTGCGCATGGGCTCCATTCCAAATATTCAGATTTTGCTAAATACTGTAAAAAATATTATAAATGCTTATATGAACTGTTGCCTTTGGAATTTCCCAAATTGTCAATCAACTCATCAACCAACTCACCAACCGACTCATCAGAGCTATGGGCGAACTTTGAGGAAGCACTGGGGGCTCCGGATATTGAATATATCAAAAACCACAGAAACGTCGACAAAGGCGAGTTAAATGTGGCGCTTCGTGATTGGGTAAATGATCTTAAAGACAAAATAAATGAAATCCAACCAATGGATTGCATTAAGAAAACAATTCAGACATATCCAAAAGCTTACTACATATCATTCAACTACACAGACACATTAGAGCTCCTGTATAAAGTGAAGAGCATGAATATTTTACACATACATGGCTATGTCAGTAGGAAAGACGTCGATGCTTCCGAGGCATTTGCAGGATATCTCTATGGTCATAATTTAAATGACGAGGAAATCAGCAAAATGTTCAACGCCGTTTCCGACGAGAACTACAATATTTGCAATATTATCGAGCACATCAGACATTTCAGAAAACCAGTTGATGTTGCTCACGCCCCTGATAGAGCATTGAAGGCTTTTTTGCAGCCTCTTTCCATTGATAACATCGTAGTCGTCGGGCACTCTTTGGGTGTTATGGATCAAGATTATTTCAAGAAAATTAACGAGTCTTTTCCGAAAGCAAAATGGCATATTTCTTATCACGAAAACAATCAATGTATAAGTTCGGTTGAGAGAATCGGATTAAATCCAAGTAATGTATCATATTTTATTTTTTAGATACTTTCAAGAAACAATGACTCAAACATATTTTAGTCGAATTCGTAGCGAGGATGGTACGACATAAATAAGTTCTAAGAAATCGTCTCCGCTCTTCGTGTGACATCGAAGAACGGAGACGATTACGTTTCAACAACTTAATTCAAGGATATCCTACGATGACTCTTTCTGCAACTTCAGAACCTCTTCCACGGACAAGCCGGTAACATCGCAGATAGTTTGAACAGGCAGATTGTTCTTCAGCATCTTCAGTACGATGCTGTTCCTCTCTTCTTCACGTCCTTCCGCACGTCCTTTCGCGAGTCCTTCTTCAAGGCCGGTCTCCTTGGCATATTCAATCTGATTGTGGGTGTCACGTGCTGTTGTCATGGCCTTTACGTAATTTTGTTTGTCAATATTGTCAAGGCTGGCGTACTCAGAGGCTTTCCTTTAGCTTAGTAACCTCCTCCAGGGACAATCCGGTCGCCTTCGCCACGATCTCACATGGCGTCCCCAACTGAAGAAAGTTAATTGCTATCGCCTTACGTTCTTCCTCGCGCGTAATCTCCTTGGCATATTCAATCTGATTGTGGGTGTCACGTGCTGTTGTCATGGCCTTTACGTAATTTTGTTTGT
>ENA-OYYX01000048-OYYX01000048.1-human-gut-metagenome-genome-assembly--contig:-NODE-48-length-58978-cov-10.136975_pt1 | contig 58978 bp, 70 predicted proteins | sample MGYA00244070_ERZ653464 | MGnify/ENA primary metagenome ERZ653464 (study PRJEB26926, sample SAMN06165152) | human gut metagenome | biome: ENVO:00009003; feature: ENVO:2100002; material: ENVO:00002003...
CTACACCGTCTAATTCGTCGGCAGCGTCAGATGTGTATAAGAGACAGATATTATTAAATTACGCCAAAAGCGTAAAAGAAAGTGAGGTGATAATACAATGTCTATATCTTTAAAAGCGGCAAGAGTAAATGCGGGATATAATCAAAAAGTAGCGGCGAAACTGATAGGCGTGAGCAAAACAACGCTCTCAAAGTGGGAAAGCGGTAAAGCGTATCCATCGACTAAGTATATCCCGGCTATTACTGATACATACCGTGTACGTTATGATGACATTTCTTTTTGCTCAAAAATTACGCTTTAAGCGTAACAGCGACAACCGGAGGAGGTGAGGGGAGGTGGACAAGGAAAAGTGCCACAGCTGTGAAAAAGAGATACCAACAGGGTCGAATTTTTGCTCACATTGTGGCAAAAAGCAGAAGTCAGTGTGCAACTGCTGGGTAAAAGAAAAGCCTTATAACTGTGGGCTGAATAAATGCCCGGGTACAAGACTTTTCTTGATTGAGAATAAAGGGTTAAATTCCTAATTGATTTTTAGCAGCTTCGCACGCCATAGAAACAGCGAATTTCATAAGAGCGTCTTTGGTTATGCTTCCAACACTACTTAAGACTTTCTTAAATCGAAGTACTGCAAGTGAGGTTCTTGGGGTATCGGAGATCAGATCGGGCAAAGACTTTTTTAACTTTTCACGTTCATCGCCGTTTAGACTCTCTTCTTCATCTAAAATCATTCTTGTTGTTTCAAGCGCATCTTCTGTCCAAGGATAAGGTTCACCGCAGTTGTGGCAGTACGCCGGAGCAGAGTGCTTATGAGTTGAGAGACAAACAACGCCCTCGACTTCATATTCACCGCGTATTGGCGTTTTACATTTTAAGCATTCACAAATGGTTTCAGCGCCGCAGATTCTACAATATTTTTCTCCTAATTCCGGATTGCGATTGATGTTTCTTGTTATGATATGCCCATTCAAGCATATTTGAGATTGATTGTAGTATCCCATTATTTTCACCCCCTTTCAGTGCCATTATAGCACATGACGGTGAGAATGACAAGAACATAAAGCTAAGAGAGTAGGACCTGATGTGGTTCAGTGAACCACAAATAAAATAAAGGAGTAATTTACATGAACAATTTACAGATTTTCAACAACGCCAAGTTTGGCGAGATAAGGACAGTAGAGGAGAATGGCACGGTGCTGTTCTGCGGAAAGGATATCGCAGTTGCTTTGGGATATGCAGACCCGAAGAAAGCGATTATTCAGCACTGCAAAGAAAATGGGGTGGCGATTTACCCCCTCATAGACAGCATGGGCAGAGAACAGCAGGCAAAATTTATCAACGAGGGCAATGTCTACCGCCTGATAACGCACAGCAAGCTTCCTGCGGCTGAACAGTTTGAGAGCTGGGTGTTTGACGAGGTGTTGCCAACAATACGCAGAAACGGTGCATATATGACAGACGATACACTTGAGCATGCTCTGACGTCTCCGGACTTTCTGATACAGCTTGCAACAAAGCTCAAAGAAGAAAAAGCAAAGCGTATAGAGTTAGAAGCACAGGCTGAGCAGGACAAGCCTAAAGTGTTATTTGCAAGAGCAGTCGAAACGGCACACACATCCATACTGATAGGCGACCTTGCGAAAATCCTTAAGCAAAACGGCGTTCAGACAGGACAGAAAAGGTTATTCGAGCAGTTAAGGCAGGACGGCTATCTGATAAAGGGTGGCAACTCACATAATATGCCGACACAAAGAGCGATGGAAATGGGTTTATTTGAGGTCAAGGAAAGCACAGTGAACAATCCTGATGGTTCTGTAAGAATAAATCGTACAACAAAGGTAACCGGAAAAGGTCAGACATATTTTGTAAACAAATATATGGCGGTGTAAGTGGGGTGAGAAGATGAAGCCACTGACGATAAACGTTGACACAAGCGCTCTTGACGAGGCAGAAGAAAAAGTGAGCCGCTTACTCTCTTTGCTTAAAGAAGTAAAGGAGATAATCGGCTCGCTTAAGGTAGAAGATTAAATCATAAGACACAAGAAAAAAAAGAGGTACACAATGGCAAGCATTAAGACGCAAGTACGCAACTGGGACTTCTTGCCCGTGATGCTGTCGCAGGAGTATCTTGCAGGGCTTATGGGTATCACGATACCCGAAGTCACAAGGTACTGCAGACTGGGCAAGATACCCGGTGCAAAGAAGGTAGGAAAGTACTGGTTTGTTGAAAAATCGGTGCTGAGAAATTATATGGAGGGACAAGCGTAATGAAGAAACAAGTAATCCTGTACATACTCGCAAGAGCAGTACAGGCGATTGTAACGGCTCTTGCATGCAACATAACGGCTCTGCTGTTTATGGATGCAGCATACCAAGAGCGTGGATACCTTGCTGTCGGCGGCGAAATGCTCCCCGTAGCGATGGTAACTGTTGCGGTGTGGTGTCTGATGGGACTGCTCCTCAAAGAGTGGTATAAGGGCGCACTGGCAATGTTACGGCTCAGGAAGGAGCACAACGATGGCAAATAAACTGTTACCGTGCATCTGCGGTGGCATCGGTATCACGGTCAATGCAGAACCGCCCGAAGAAGAGCGAAAGAACTGGGAAAAGCACGGGCTTAACGTACCAAGACATTACGCTGTGTGTTGCGGCAAGTGCGGTAAACAGACAAAGCCGTACAAGCTGAAGACACCGGCATGGAAAGAGTGGAACAGGCTTAATCGTGAAAAGTGCAAGTACATGCTGTTTAATGCTAAGCAAAAAGCTATGGTAATGCGGCGGATAACTGCGATGTTAAAAGACGCAAGGGACGAATGCCCGGACGATGAGACTATCAAGGGATACGCTGAGGATTTATACAACGAAATCCTTGTATCTGCAGAGAAAGGAGCAAGCAATGTCAGAACAACTAATAAAGAGTAAACAGCGAGTTAAAGATTTTGCTGAGGTCTTTACACCGGCACACATCGTCAAGGATATGTGCGACCTCGTCCCCGAAGAGATGTGGGTAAACATAGACACAACATTTCTTGAGCCCGCCTGTGGTACTGGCAACTTTTTAGTTGAGATACTCGAACGAAAATTCAAGCTCTGTCAGAGTTGGGAAGACGGTCTGAGGGCGCTGAAAAGCATCTACGGTATGGATATACAGGCAGATAACGTTGAAGAAGCAAAAGGTCGGCTGTTTGATATGTATATCAAGCAGTACCCGAAGTCGCCGGCTGTATCGGGGCTGATAGCAGCGCAGATACTCGAAAACAACATCGTATGCGGCGATTTTATCAAGGAGTATAAAGATGAACGATCTGGAAGAAATCGCAGCCGAAGCAAGAAAACACGGAATGTCGTACGGTAAGTACGTTGATATGCTAAAGCAGGAGGGACAAATGACACAGGAACTTAAAGAGCAGATCATAGCAGACTACGAAAGCGGTCTGAGTGCTAATGAGATAGCGAAGAAGCACAAGATCAATCCGACAACAACCCAAAACAACATATCAAACTGGAGGGAAAAAGGCTTGATCAAGTCTGTTCCGGTAGCAGAACCGAAGAAGCCGGTAGAAAACAACGAGCATATCCCTGCACATGTTGGCAACATTGATATGTCGGCAATAGCAAGCCTCGAAAAATTGCAGCGTTTTGTCAGAGTATTTGGCGATGCAAAGATTGACGGCGTTTTTGCAGACAATATCGAGAACGTGTGTGATGTAAGGATTACGTTAAGCGGCAAGCGATACATAGTGCAGATGAAAGAGGTGCGAGATGTATAAATGTGAGCGTTGCGACTGGACAGGCTCAGCATCAGAGCTTGGACACTACACCGAGTATCGTGGCGAGTGTCACGGTGCGCCGGCTTGGGAAACATTACCGTGTTGTCCGGAGTGCGGATATGATGTTGAGGACATCAAAGAAGAATAAAAAAAGAGCTCCCCGAAGGGAGCAAAGTAAATTTTACACAAGACCAGTATAACACTGGCAGGAGAAAAAGTCAATATGAGTATCAAAGAAAAACTTACAGCTGAGTTGACAGACGCAAAGCTCGGCAAATATGAAACAGAAGTAAAATACGCTGTTTTAAGGACTATCTGCAAATTCTGCGAGCAGAATGCAGAGTTTAAACAGGCCATAGAGCAGTCGGACAAGTCTTTTGCCGACTGCCTCAAGGCAACGGTCAAGGGCGCAGGTGCAAGCCTCGAAGATCTCGAAGTATACAAGCGTGCAGTAGCATTTTACTTTCCCGGTGCTGACATCAAATGCACTATGACGCTTGATCTCGGTGATAACGGATTCAGCAACGAAACGTCCACAGAAGCAGACAGCGGCAAGCTACAGCTTGACCTTGACAGCCTGCTCGACTTCTGAGGTGTGGCAGTATGAAGAAAGAACGCAAAGAATTTCTTATGCACAGCTTTCCGACCGCTACAGCAGATCAGATGAGCAAAATGGAAGGTAAGGGAGCGGCAAACTACATAATATTTCTGACACGGGGTGCGGAACTGTTCGCAAGAGGGTATCACAGATATTCTAACGGTTATATCGTCGAGCGACAGCGCTATGTGTTTGCAAAAGACGGAGCAGTAAGGTACGGAAGTGAAGACGGTAAGCGGTGGGACATTCGCTCAGAGTTTCGTGAGCCGGTCTTCTGCTCAGCTTCATACGGGTATAGCTTTGACAACTCGTATAAGATCATCAACGAAAAGGCAATAAGCCGGTCGGATATGCGATACAGCCAGTATGACAAGTACATGGGAAATTTGCTGATGTGCTATTTGAATAAATACTGTCAGCACCCGAATATCGAGTATCTGATGAAGCAAGGCTTTGATCCGACGATAGAGCATTGCACGGGATATTGGGGCGGAAGATACGTTTTAGAGCTATCAAAAACGATAAATTGGAAGAGCAACAACTTACTGCAAATGCTCGGCATTACGAAATCAGAACTGAAGGTGCTTAGAGGCAACGAGCATTTATATGAAACGTACATTTCGTGGCGGAACGAGTTTCCAAAAGTAAGTCCGGGCGACTTGATCAACTTTGCAAAGGTATTCGGAGACGCACACGGTACGATGGCAACGTTCGTTGAGCAGACCGGTGCAACGCCGCAAAGAATAACAAGGTATATCGAAGAAAACGGCATATTTACAAGAGATTATCACGATTACCTTAAACAGTGCAAGCGGCTGAAATACAACACTAAAGATACTGCAATATGCTTTCCGCATAATTTCGAGGCAATGCACGAAAGACTGTCAGCAACTATCAAGTATCAGTACGATAAAGCGGTAAGAGCGGAGTTTACAAAGCATATTGAGGAACGCAAACAGCTTGAGTTTTCTGACGACAATCTGATGATAGTACAGCCAAAGCAGCTGTCGGATATAGCTTACGAAGGTAAAGTCTTACACCATTGTGTCGGCGGATATGCTGAAAGGCACGCAAAAGGCGCTCTGAGTATAATGTTCATCCGTAAAAAATCCGAGCCGGACAAGCCGTACTATACAATGGAAGTCTCAGCGGACGGAAAAATCGTACAGGTCAGAGGAAAAAGAAACATAGCACCTAATAAGGAAGTAGAAGATCTAATCAAAGGCTACAAGGCATATCTTGAAAAGATTTTCAGCGATAAAAGGAGGAAAACAGCATGACAGAACAGCTTACACTGTATCAGCAGGCTCAGGCGGTGCATCAGGATCTGATGATTCAGGAACAGGTTGCAGCTCAGTCTTTAACGCAGATTGCCATAGACCTTAAGGAAATCAGAGATAGGCGGCTGTATGCAGAACTCGGATATTCCGATTTTGCCGAATACTGCGAAAACGCCACAAAGACGGGAAAAAGACAGGCTTATAATCTCATATCACTTGTTGAACAGTACAAGATAGATGATCTTTCCAGACTTGCGTATCTCGGCAGTACCAAACTAATAGCTCTTAAATCTCTCGGCAAAGATGAGCGAGAGGAGCTTATAGAGAGCGGCAAAGCCGAAGAGATGTCAGTGAGAGAGCTTAAGGAAAAGATAAAGGAGCTTACCGATAAAAACGAACAATTACGCTTTGAGTTTACATCAGTAACTGACAGTGACAAGGATAAAGACAGCAGAATCAATTCGTTACAAGCACGGCTTGACAATACAGGAAATGCTATGCGGCGAACCGCAGAAGAAAATGAAAAGCTGAAGTTACAGATAGCTGAACTTGAAAAGCGTCCTGTCGAAGTGGCAGTTGCCGAACCCTCAGCGGAGGATATTGCAAAAATAAGAGCAGAAGTAGAAGCTGCCGCAAGAGCGGAATACGATAAAAAGCTTGCTGATGAAAAGAAAAAAGTGCAATCGATTGCACACGAAGAAGCAAGTGGTAACGGCAAAGAAATCTTCAAGATTCATCTGAAAAATATACAGCGTGAATTCAATGAAGCGTTAGAGCTTGTAAGCAATGCGTCAGAAAATGAACGCAGCAGTTATATAAAGGCTTTCCGTTCCGCTCTGAATGCGTGCGGGGATTTGATTGCTAAGTTATAAGGAGGAAAACCAAATGTCAGTAAAAATCAGCTCACTTGAAATTGAAAATGTCAAGCGAGTAAAAGCGGTACAGATAACGCCTGCCGAGAACGGTCTTATGATAATCGGCGGTAAGAACAATCAGGGCAAGACATCAGTGCTTGACGCTATCGCATGGGCACTTGGCGGTGACAGGCTGAAACCGTCACAGGCTGTGCGGGAAGGCTCTGTGATTCCGCCCCACATGGAAGTTACGCTCAGCAACGGTATAAAGGTAGTCAGGAGCGGCAATAACAGTACGCTCAAGGTTATTGATCCGGACGGCAACAAGGGCGGTCAGCAGCTGCTCAACGAATTCGTAGAACAGTTTGCGCTTGATCTTCCTAAGTTTCTCGACCGGTCGAGCAAGGAAAAGGCGGATACTCTCCTCAGAATAATCGGTGTAGGCGATAAGCTGTACGAACTTGAAACCGAAGAACAGAAGCTGTACAATCAGCGTCACACTATCGGTCAGATAGCGGATCAGAAGAAGAAATACGCTAAGGAAATGCCGGTATTCGCAGATGCTCCGAAAGAGTTTGTGTCTGCAACCGAGCTTATCAGACAGCAGCAGGATATTCTTGCAAGAAACGGCGAAAATCAGCGTAAAAGACAGCTCAGAGAGCAGTACGACAGAGAACTTGAGTTGGCTCGGAAGGCATACGAAGAAGCACAGTCAAGACTTGAAACGGCAACGGTAAACGCAGAAACCGCACATCGTGACGCTGAAGACCTTGCAGACGAGAGCACGGCAGAGCTTGAACAGAGTATAGCAGACATTGAGCAGATAAACGCAAAGGTCCGTGCAAATCTTGACCGTGAAAAAGCTGAACTTGACGCTGAAGCGTATAAAACTCAGTATATACAGCTTACCGAAGAAATACAGTCTGTCAGAAAAGCTAAAACAGATCTTCTTGACGGTGCAGACTTACCGCTTGAGGGCTTGTCGGTAGATAACGGCGAGCTTACATACAACGGTTTTAAATGGGATAATATGTCCGGCTCGGAACAGCTCAAGGTTGCGACCGCAATTGTCCGCAAGCTCAATCCTAATTGCGGATTTGTGCTTATAGACAAGCTGGAACAGATGGATACCGATACGCTGAACGACTTTGGCAGATGGCTTGAAAGCGAGGGCTTACAGGCAATCGCCACAAGAGTAAGCACGGGTGACGAGTGCAGTATCATAATCGAGGACGGCTATTCAAAGCCGGTTGAAAAGAAAGAAACTACAACATGGAAGGCAGGTACATTCTGATGAGTACAACAATGAACATCACTAAAGGCAGAATCGAAACCGCTAAGAAGGTGGTTATATACGGCCCTGAGGGAATAGGCAAATCAACATTTGCATCGCAGTTTCCCGATCCGTTATTCATCGACACCGAAGGCAGTACAAAGGAAATGGACGTTGCCCGTTTTGATAAACCGACATCTTGGGAGCTGCTTAAGAGTCAGATTGAGTATGTCAAGCTCAATAAGCCTTGTGCCACGCTTATAATTGATACGATAGACTGGGCGGAACAGCTTTGCATCAAGTCTATCTGCGATAAGTACGATAAAAAGGGTATCGAGGATTTCGGTTATGGCAACGGCTATGTATACGAAAAGGAAGAGTTCGGCAGATTCCTTAATCTGCTTGAAGAGGTTATCGAAGCCGGAGTTAACGTTGTGCTTACGGCTCACGCTATCCTCAGAAAGTTTGAACAGCCCGATGAGCTCGGAAGCTATGACCGCTGGGAGCTGAAGCTCGGCAAGAAGACAACCAATCTTATATCTCCTCTTGTAAAAGAATGGGCTGATATGGTGCTTTTCGCAAACTACAAGACTATTTCGGTAGCGGTAGACAAGGACGGCAAAAAGCATAAGGCGCAGGGCGGCAGACGCATAATGTACACGTCACATCATCCCTGCTGGGACGCAAAGAATCGTTACGGTTTGCCGGAAGAAATTCCGATGGAGTACGGGCAGATAAAGCACATTATCGAAAGAAATGTTGCCGCACAGCCTGCCGCTACCGTTCAGACTGCACCTGTTGCAAAAGTGGCAGCTGCAGAAAACGCAACAACCGCCACGAATGATAATGTAATGTCGGCTCCTGCTCCGGCAATAACACAGGAAAGCTCAGGCATACCCAAAGCTCTTGCGGACCTTATGACAGCAAACAGCATAACGGAAGAGCAGATAAGAGCGGCAGTAGCAAGCAAGGGATATTTCCCTGCCGATATGCCGATAAAGGACTATCCCAAGGAATTTATCGAGGGCGTGCTTATCGGGGCATGGGAGCAGGTAAAAGCAATGATAACGGAAATGCTTATGACAGACTATGAGAACGAGGCTTACCCGTTCTGATAAACGAAAGGAGAAATAACACATGAGTGAATTTGAAAAAGAATTAGGCTGGGACGACGTAATTGAGAAAGAAAGCGATTTTACGCTTCTTCCCGCAGGTGACTACGACTTTACGATAACAGGCTTCGAGCGTGCGAGATATGAGGGCGGCGAAAAACTGCCGCCTTGCAACAAGGCTGTAATATCTATTCATATAGATGCTCCGGAAGGCTCAACTACAATTCAGCATAATCTGTTTTTGCACAGCAAGTGCGAGGGTATGCTTTCGGCATTCTTTATCGGCATAGGTCAGAAGAAACACGGCGAACCGCTTCGCATGAACTGGAACAACGTCATCGGTGCCAAAGGTCGTTGCAAGGTGTACATAGATACTTGGAAGAACAAGAATGGCGAAGAAATGCAGTCTAACAGAATAAAAAAATTCTATGAGCCGTCACCGGCACAGACTGTTTCTCAGGCACCTGCAAGCTCTCAGGCGGGTGTATTTACACCGGGTAAATTCTGATGGAATTAAGACCGTATCAGAAAGAAGCCAAAACAGCGGTACTTTCACAGTGGGAGCAGGGTAATTCAAAAACCCTGCTCGTACTGCCTACGGGTTGCGGTAAAACGATAGTTTTTGCAAAAATCGCAGAAGACCGTGTCCGCAACGGAGAAAGGGTACTTATACTTGCGCACAGGGGCGAACTGCTTGAACAGGCGGCGGACAAGATACTGAATGCCTGCGGGCTTGGCTGTGCTGTAGAAAAGGCGGAAGAAAGCTGTATAGGCTCATGGTATCGTATAACGGTAGGCTCTGTACAGTCGCTTATGAGAGAAAAGCGACTTGCACAATTTTCAAAAGACTATTTCAATACGATCATAATTGATGAAGCGCATCATTCCATTTCGGACAGCTATCAGAAGATACTCGGATATTTTGATGAAGCAAAGGTACTCGGAGTTACGGCAACACCGGACAGAGGAGATATGAAAAATCTCGGACAGGTATTCGACAGCCTGGCGTATGAATATACTTTGCCGAGAGCTATCAAAGAAGGGTATCTTTCACCGATAAAGGCACTTACCATTCCTCTGAAACTCGATCTGACAGGTGTCGGCACTCAGGCAGGAGATTATAAGGCGAGTGACATTGACACGGCTCTTGACCCTTATCTGTATCAGATAGCGGATGAAATGCTGAAATATTGCAAGGAACGTAAAACGGTAGTATTTCTGCCGCTTATAAAAACGAGTCAGAAATTCTGCAAGATACTTAACGAAAAAGGCTTCCGCTCGGCAGAAGTCAACGGAAACAGCATTGACAGAGGTACTGTTCTTGCTGATTTCGATAGCGGTAAATATAATGTGCTGTGTAATTCAATGCTTCTGACGGAAGGCTGGGACTGTCCAAGCGTAGATTGCGTAATAGTTCTCAGACCTACTAAGGTAAGAGGGCTGTACTGTCAGATGGTCGGCAGAGGAACAAGGCTTTGTGAGGGTAAGAAAGATCTGTTGCTGCTTGACTTTTTGTGGCACACAGAAAGGCACGAGCTGTGCCGTCCTGCACATCTGATATGTGAAAGCCCTGAAGTTGCCGAAAAGATGACCGAAAATATTGCGGCGGCAGGTATGCCGGTTGATATTGAACAGGCGGAAGAAAAGGCAAAAGAAGATGTAGTTGCTCAGCGTGAGGAAGCGCTTGCAAAACAGCTTGCGGAAATGAAAAAACGCAAGAGAAAACTTGTAGATCCTCTCCAGTATGAAATGAGCATTCAGGCGGAAGACTTATCTTCCTATGTTCCGGCATTCGGCTGGGAGTGTTCTCCTCCGTCGGACAAGCAGAAAACAACGCTCGAAAAGCTCGGTATATTCCCCGATGAGATCGACAATGCCGGTAAAGCTCAGCTTTTGCTGGACAGGCTCGGCAAACGGCGCACTCTCGGACTTACAACACCGAAGCAGATACGTTTTCTCGAAAGCAGAGGCTTTAAGCACGTCGGCACATGGCAGTTTGAAAGTGCAAGAAATCTGATTGACAGAATAGCGGCTAACAATTGGCACGTTCCGAACGGAATAGATCCTGCAAGCTATGAACCGAAGGTGGTGAATAATTCAGATGTCGGAATTTGATTTTGACCTTAACGAAGCACTTAAATATATAAGCCCGTCAGACCTTTCCTATCAGGAATGGGTGAATGTCGGTATGGCACTCAAAGAAGAGGGCTATTCCGTTACCGTATGGGATAACTGGTCGGCAAATGACAACAGATACCATAAAGGCGAATGTGAAAAGAAATGGGAGAGCTTCAACGGCTCTTCCTCGCCTGTCACGGGCGCTACCATAGTTCAGATGGCTAAGGACAGAGGAATGATGTTCGGCACGGGAGAAGACCGTGAGCTTGACTGGGACGATGAAATATCATACGAACATCACGATGAGCACGTTGTTGTAAACAAAAACTGGATAGAGGGCAAAGAAATAAACGCTCCGACGGACTGGCAGCCTCACAGAGAAATAATCAGATACCTTGAAGCATTATTCGAGCAGAGCGAAAATGTCGGATATGTTGTGCAAAGCTACGAAAAAGACGGTAAATTCATCCCTGCCAACAAGGGCTATTATGACCGCACGGCAGGTCAGCTTATCGAATCATTGTCGCAGTGTGACGGCGATATAGGCTCTGTTCTCGGTGATTACAACACGCAGGCTGGGGCGTGGATACGTTTCAACCCTCTTGACGGTAAAGGCGTTAAGAATGAAAACGTAACCGAATACAGATATGCGCTTGTTGAAAGCGACAATGTAGATATAGAAAAACAGCACGCAATCATCTGCGAGCTTGAACTGCCCGTAGCTGTGCTTGTGTACAGCGGAAAAAAGTCGCTGCACGCTATTGTAAAGGTAGATGCCGCAAATTACGATGAATACCGTAAACGTGTAGATTTTCTGTATCAGATATGTCAGAAAAACGGACTGTCACCCGATACGCAGAATCGTAATCCGTCAAGATTATCACGTCTTCCCGGTGTTCAGCGTGGTGAAAACAGGCAGTACATAGTTGACACTAATATCGGTAAATCGGGCTGGAATGAATGGAGAGAATGGATAGAAAGCGTAAATGACGATCTACCCGATACGGAAAATTTAGCGGATGTATGGGACAATATGCCGGAGCTTGCACCGCCGCTTATTGAAGGCGTGCTTAGACAGGGTCACAAAATGCTTATCGCAGGGCCGTCAAAGGCGGGCAAATCCTACGCACTTATCGAGATGTGCATTGCTATAGCCGAGGGAGCAAATTGGCTGGGCTGGCAATGTGCAAAAGGCAAAGTAATGTACGTAAATTTGGAGCTTGATGATGCAAGTTGCAAGCACCGTTTCAAAGATGTTTACACGGCGATGGGGTTAAAACCTGATAACTTCGGGAATATAGACATCTGGAATTTGCGTGGACACAGTGTGCCTATGGACAAGCTCGCACCGAAACTTATCCGCCGTGCGAGCAAGAAGAACTATATCGCCATTATCATAGACCCGATTTATAAGGTTATTACCGGTGACGAGAACAGCGCAGATCAGATGGCGCATTTCTGCAATCAGTTTGATAAGGTGTGCACGGAACTTGGCTGTGCGGTTATATACTGCCATCACCATTCAAAAGGTGCACAGGGCGGTAAGCGTTCAATGGACAGGGCCTCGGGTTCAGGTGTATTCGCAAGAGATCCCGATGCACTGCTTGACCTTACGGAGCTGGAGCTTACCGACAGCATAATAAAGCACGAAAAAGACAAGATGACCTGCAAGATATGCTATGACCAGCTGAAGAAATGCGGACACGAAGACGATGTTTCACAGGATGATATATGCAGTGCAAAGCAGATGCGTGAAGCGCTCAGAAACGCTGTGCCGGACGCAGATTATAAGCATGTGTGTGATTTCATTACCAAGTGTGAAAAACGCACAGAGAGCCGTACAGCGTGGCGTATAGAAGGCACGCTCCGAGAGTTCCCGAAGTTCCCGCCGGTGAACGTTTGGTTTGATTATCCCGTTCATCGTATAGACAAGACCGACGTATTAAAAGACATACAGCCCGATGACGGCAGAGCAGCAGGCTGGCAGAAGAATTTCAGCAAGAAAAAGACCGAAAAGGAACGTAAGGACGAGCGTAAAGAATCGCTCGAAACGGCATTTGATGCTTGCATGATTGACGGCAAGGTTACTTTATCCGGTATGTCCGAGTATATGGGCGTGACCGAAAAGACGGTCCGAAACCGTATAAAAGAGCACGGCGGTTTCTGGATTGACGATAACGAGGTAGGGAAAAAGTCGAAGTGAAAACTTTCACTGCGAGGGAAAATCTCGGTGATTTTCATTTTCACTGACAGGGAAAATGTCGAGAAAATTTCTTTCACTGTCAGTGAAAAAGTCGAGAATTTTCACTTTCCCTACAGAGTGAAAAAGTCGGTGAATTATCGAGATTTTCACTGTCAGGGAAAATCTATTATTATAAACAATACTTCTGTCGGGGCAGAGGTAGCCCGACAGAAAGTATTTTGAATAATGACGCACACGAGGAGGTGCAAACTTAAATGGCAAAAACAAGCAAAGCAAGACAAGCTATAATCGAGGCAGCTAAAAAAATGCCGCCGCTGTTTCACAAGATTCCCGGTGAGGATTTTGATTACAGAAAAGCAAGGACACTCTGGTGGCTCGTCAAACAGCCGGAAGTTCTTAAGTATGTCTGGGATATAGTCAAACAGTCGGGCGCAGTGATATATGACGGCACAACTCGCCAATGGCACGGTGTAGATTTTGAGGAGGTCGATGATGAAGAATGAATTTTTTATGCCGATGATACCGCCTACGGTAACGGCACAGGAACACAAAGTAACGGTTTCTCACGGCAAGCCGATATTCTATGATCCGCCCGAAGTCAGATCGGCGAAGGCTAAGCTGACAGCGTACCTTTCTCAGCATAAACCCGACAAGCCGTATAAAAAGGGCGTAAGGCTGACGACAAAGTGGCTGTTTCCGAAAGAACAGCACAAAGACGGAGAGTATCGTATAACGAAGCCCGATACCGACAATCTTCAGAAAATGCTGAAGGACTGCATGACTGTTTGCGGTTTCTGGACTGACGATGCGCTTGTCGCAAGCGAGATATGCGAAAAGTTCTGGGCGACAAATCCCGGAATATATATCAAGGTCGAGGTGCTGAAATGACGATAGACGAAGTTCAGCAGGCTATGGTAAGCGGTCAGACCGTAAGGCATACACACGGAGGAATAACCGCCGAATACACAATAAGCGGTGTTATATCCCGTTACAGCAAGATAAGAGGCTGGTATTATGTGCTTGAGCTTAAAGACAGAAAAGCGGACAGCTTGTCTGTCGTGAATATGGAGGAGGTTGAAAATGACAGAGTATATTGAGCGTGAAGTATTGTCAAAAATTATGAACGATATAGCAGGAGATGAAACTTGCCCTATGAACATTGCGGCAGATATTTATTATGCTGTAGATTGCATACCTGCGGCTGATGTCGAGCCTGTAAGGCACGGATATTGGCAAGTAGGGTATTTTCACGATCGAGTGTGCAGCTGTTGCTTGCACCCCGACAATGACCTTGACGATTATCCACATCCGTACTGCCCTAACTGCGGGGCAAAGATGGACAAAAAAGACGGACAAAGGAGATAAATAATGACTAAACGCAAACCCGCAACCGAAACCTGCCTGTTCTGTGGGCGCAAAATTTCTGACAGAAGCAACGCAGACACAATCAGAGAGTTTGTCTGCCGTTTTCAGCAGACGGCAAGTGAATCGACAACGACATTACTTGGCACAAGCATTGTAACTTACAGAATATCGCCAGAGGAGCTTGAGGAACTTATGGATAATATGATAGCGGAGGTAATTGGAGAATATAGCATGAAAGCTTGGATTACGAAAGAAACTGTTAATTTTGGGGCAACAGTCGTCTTCGCTAAAACACGGAATAAAGCAAAATCGCTTGCGCTATGCACAAGTTGCTGTAAAGACGCAAATATCTGCGATATTGAAGTAAGACGAGTACCGCAAATGGACAAGTATTACGTCGAAAGTAAAACAGAAATGGAATGGTCAGATCCGAAAGACAGAATCGCATTGGTGAAAGAATGCGGATTTTACTGTAGACATCCAATAGCAGAAGAGTGCAAAGACTGTTCTGCAAAAGAGTTTTGCGATGAGGCTGTTCAGAAAGAGGAGGAAACATGACCAAACAAGAACTTAAAGATTACCGCTACACCTGCAAGTGTATCAAGCAGCTTGAATCAGAGCTGAACGATGCGGCAGTAACCGACAGCACGCAGGGTTCGCAGAGCGAGTACCCCTATGTCAAACATAGCGTCACGATTTCCGGCGTTCCGGATAACGATACACACCTTGCCAAGAAAAGAAGACTGTCCGAACTTAAAGCACAAAAAGCAGAGGTGGAACGCTTCATCGGCAGTATTGCGGACAATCAGACAAGGGATATGTTCTACTACAGGTACATACAAGGCTATACAATGGTGAGAACTGCGGTAGAAATCGGAGGAGATAACACACCCGACAGTGTGAGAATGCGAATAAATCGGTATTTGCGTTAATGTTGTTCGTTTTGTTCGTTTTAAGGGTGTTATAATTCAAAATGACAAAATATAAATAAATTGTTAACCTATAACCGCTCCCTAACCGGAGCGGCTATTTTTTATACTCAAAAGAAAGGACGGTGTTACCGTGACCGAAAGGCAGAAGAAATTTTCCGAATATTACGCTCAGTGCGGTAAAGCACTTCTGAGAGTGCAAGATGTCCTTGAATGTCCTATTGCATCTGTGATATGATTACGATAGAAAAGAAGCGAAAGCGTAGTGACCGATGAGCGGCTAATAAGCCGCCAGGTCACCTTTTCTGTCAATTATGCGTACAAGAGTATCCATTGGACCTCCTTTTTCTTAGTCGAGCCGTCCGCTCTTCTGATTCTTTCGTGCGGACGGTGACGAATACTTCAAGCACTCTGCAAAGGGTGCTTTTCTTATATCTTAAATTTATGTTAAAAGCATGTTCGAGATGTGGCAAGATCCACAAGCCCGGAGAATGCACAGCCGGGATAAAGTATACACAGAAGATACGGGACAGCGAAGCCGACAGGTTTCGTAACCGCAAAATATGGCGCAGAAAAGCCGATGAAATACTCAAGCGTGACGGCCACTGCTGCAGGGTGTGCCTGTCGGCAGGCGTTATCAACAGCACGGATCTGTCTGTGCATCATATTGTACCGCTAAAGGTCGATTATGACCGCAGGCTTGATAACGATAACCTTATAACGCTTTGCCGCTATCATCACGAGGCGGCGGAACGTGGGCGTATCAGCAGGCAGGAACTGGCAACTATGACTTGTACCGTCGATTTTTCACGCCACAACATATAGTGGTGCAATACTATACAACACAATATATGGTGTACCCCCCCTACCCTTGCGGTTCCGAAGGGGGCCCGGTCTGACATCTGACCGCCACCTCTTTACACAATATATTCCCGATATGACTTTGAGAGGAGTGAGTATATGCCCAGAGGAGCAAAAACAATAGAAAACTGTGCGGGACACAGGACAAAAAAAGAAAAAGAAGTCCGTGATAAAGCCGAAGCGGCTATGCTCACAGGGCAGAAGTGTTTTGAGCGTGACTGTGTAAAGGCTGATCCGGTAGCGCACAAGGAGTACCTGCGGCTGACAAAACTGCTCAGCAAGATACAGAAGAACGATGCACTGTACGGAGCAAGTATCAACCGATATTGCGAGTTGTACAGCGAAGTGAACGCTGTCAAAGCAGACGCAGTAACACAGAGAGCGGTGCTGTCGAAGATTGAGATAGCTTTTAACAATTTATCGGATGAGGAAATAACAGGCGATGAACTGATGAAGTTTACAAAGCTGATGTCCGGAGCTCTTGCAAAGATAGCCGACCTCGACAAGATTATAATGCAGAAGCGAAAAATGATGAGCGACATTGAAAAGGAAAACGGCTGGACGGTACTTTCCGCTATCAGAGCAATACCGAAGCAGGCGGAAAATTCCGAAGATGACGCTTTAATGAAGATATTACAGGGAGGTGAGAGCAGTGAAACTGTTTGATAAGATATTCAGACGTGACACTGAAGGCACAGACATTGAAGTGGCTTTCGGGCTAAAGCAGATAAGCAATATAACGAGAGAACAGGCGCTTGAAATCCCTGCGGTTTCAGCGGCTGTTAATTTTATAGCCGGCACAATAGCAAGCCTGCCGATAAAGCTGTATAACAGCAATGACAAGGTTCAGACAGCGGCGGAAATTACTGAGGATAACCGCCTGTATCTGCTGAATGAAGAATCGGGTGATACTCTGAACCCGACAGAAATAAAGCGTGCGGTTATCCGTGATATGCTCCTTGACGGAACGGGATATATGCACATAGAGCGGAGCGGAAACGAGGTATTGGCTCTCAGATATGTCCGTGACAGTGCTGTAAGCGTGGAGAAAAATTCTGACGCTATTTATAAGACGCTCCGTATGCTCGTTGACGGCAGAGTGTACAATCCGTGGGATTTTGTCATTCTCAGCCGTAACAGCGTTGACGGCGGAAAGGGAGTAAGCATACTTGCCGAGAATCCCACGCTCTTGACATCAAGCTATATGCTGTTACAGCTTGAAAAGGCGATGAGCCGCAGAGGCGGTAACAAGAAGGGCTTTCTGCGCACTGAGCACAGAGTAGACGAACTAGCGATGAAGGATATACGTGAAGCATGGAGAAAGCTTTATAGCAACAACGGTGACGGTATGATGATACTGCAGAACGGACTTGATTTCAAGGAAAGCAGCTCCACCGCCGTTGAGATGCAGTTAAATCAGAACAAGGTGACAAATGCAGAGCAAATAGCAATGCTCTTTGGCTTATCTCCCGATGTGCTGTCGGGCAGAGCCGATGACAGAACGTATATCAACAGCATAAGGACAGCCGTACTGCCTGTTGTTTCTGCGTTTGAAATGGCGCTTAACAGGGCATTGCTTCTTGAGAAAGAGAAGCATAGTAAGTATTTTATCATAGATACTTCCGAGCTTCTGAAAGCGGATATTCTGACACGCTATCAGGCGTATCAGATAGGACTTGCGGCAAACTTTTTACAGCCGGACGAGATACGCTTCAAAGAAAATCTCGCACCGCTCGGACTTGACTTTATCAAGCTCGGGCTTAACGATGTGCTTTATGATCCGAAAACAAAGCAGATATACACGCCGAATACCGACAGTCACGCTAAAATTGATGATGCAGGCTTGCAAAGCGGCGATGAGGGTGATATAATAACAGAAAAGCGTCAAAAGTCCGGTAAAGGCAGAGGCGGAAATCCATATCACGCTGCAAACGGTAAGTTTACAAATGCGCCGGGCGGGAAAACAAGAGAGAAAATCAAGGAAATCAAGGTTAATGATGATGGCACGGTAACAACCGTTTCGGAGGTATTGCCTAAAACAAAATATGCGCCGTCACCGCAGAGAAATCACAAAGGCATACAAGTGAGCCAAAACAGATATGGTAAATTGTGCTCAGCATTTAAAGAACGCTATCCTGACGCTACCAAAGGCTCAAAAGGCGTAATTTACGACGATAAGTATGCGTATAAAGCTGAAGCGGATGATAAAGGCGGAATCATTATAACTCATAAACGAATATTGAAGTAGGTGACAGGCAGATGAATAAAAGTGAATTTAAAAAATATAACACTCCTTTTCAGCGATTGTTACGAAATATGTTTGCTGATAGCATAAAAGATGAATGGAAAACGATTGAAGAAAGAGATTTGTTTGATAAATTTTTCTTTTTGCTCGGTGCGGCGGAACAGTACGAAGTTGAAGAAGAAATGACTGAGTATATTAAGGCTCATCCTGATGTAACAATTGACGAGCTGGACGATTATTTTGAACAAATTGTTCCTCCGGGCTTACCTCCCTGCGCTTCTGAATGGGAAGATGACGAGGACGAAGAATGAAATTGAATATGACGACCGCTCTTTAAGGGCGGTTTTGTTATACCCGTGTGCAATCGATTGCACTTGATTTTAACTTGCACAGTACGCACTAACGATATAACAAACGGCTTAACAAAGCCAAATGTTAATTTGCAGTGTTTATTTGCAATTACAGCTGATTTTTAACACAAACTTTGCAAAAACAGCCGTTTTTTGTGAAGTTCGGTGCAAATTTGAACGAACTAAATAATTTTACCGCTCCACGAGGGCGGTATTTTTATACCCACAACACAGAAAGGAGTGATAAAAATGAAAATCGAAATTCGCTCCGCTGATCTTATGCACATCAGCGGATATGTAAACGCTGTCGAGCGTGACAGCAAGCAGCTGCCTGCGTCAATGGCGCCCGGCATGACAACGCCGTTTGTCGAGCGCATCGTAAGCGGTACGTTTGCGAAAAGTCTTAAAGATCATCCAAAGGTCGAGTTGAGGTTCAATCACAGCAAGGTGCTTGACACTACAGACGGAACGCTTAAACTGCGTGAGGACAGCATAGGACTTCACGCAGAAGCCGACATCACCGACAGAGAGGTAATTGCTGAGGCGAGGGCAGGACATCTGACAGGGTGGAGCTTCGGCTTTTCGGGAGCACAGGCGCACATTGAGCCGTGTGATGAGGGAGTTCAGCGCAGAATGATTACGGGACTGACACTGCATGAGGTGTCAATCCTCAACCGCAACCCCGCATATATTGCCACATCAATAGAAACGAGAGGCGAGGAAACGACCGTGACGGAACAGCGCAGTGCCGAAAACGATACGGTCGAGGTAACAGGTGAAATCCGGGAGTTTATCCCCGATTACAGCAAGGAAATAGAAATCTTACAGCTTATGTCGGATTACTCCGACGGAAAGGAAACAGTATGAATTTAAAAGCACTCATCGAAAAGAGAAATGCTCTTATCGCCGATATGAAGTCACTCTGCGATAAGGCTACAGCAGAAACAAGAGCGATGACAACAGAGGAGCAGACAGACTATGACGCTAAGAAGGCGGAAGTCGAGGCACTGAACAAGACAATCCGCTCAATCGAGGAGCAGAACGCTCTTAATCTGAACTCTGCAAAGTCAGACGGCACAGCAACCGACAAGGAGCAGGCGGAAACAAGAGCCTTCGAAAACTATCTGAGAACAGGCCAGATAGTCGAAACAAGAGAAGATGTCAATCTGACAAAGGGCGATAACGGCGCAGTCATCCCTGCAACTATCGCAAACAAGATAATCCGTAAGGTTATCGACATCTGCCCTATCTATCAGATGGCAACAAGATACACGCTCGGCGGTACTCTCTCGATTCCTTATTACGACGAAGAATCGCAGGCTATCTCAATGGCGTATGCCACAGAGTTTACGGACCTTGCAAGCACATCGGGTAAGTTCCTCAGCATCGAGCTTAAGGGCTATCTTGCAGGCGCACTCTCAAAGGTTTCAAGAAGCCTCATCAACAACTCGCAGTTTGACATCGTTTCTTACGTTATAAACGAGGTTTCGATTGCGGCGGCAAAGTGGATTGAAAACCAGCTTATCAACGGCACAGCAAGCAAGATAGACGGTCTTGCCGCAGGCGTTACACAGGTGGTAACGACCGCATCGGCTACAGCTATCACAGCCGACGAGCTTATCGACCTGCAGGAAACAATCCCTGACGTATATCAGGATAACGCCTGCTGGATCATGAATAAGGCTACAAGAACCGCTATAAGAAAGCTCAAGGACAACGAGGGCAGATATATCCTCAATCCCGACGCAACGGCAAAGTGGGGCTATACGCTGTTCGGTAAGCCCGTATACACAACCGACAGCGTATCGGCTATTGCTTCAGAAAAGACGGCTATCTATTACGGCGATATGAGCGGCCTTGCAGTTAAGACCTCCGAGGACGTGTCTATCCAGATACTCAACGAAAAGTACGCAACACAGCACGCTGTCGGCGTTATCGCATGGGTGGAGATTGATGCAAAGGTCGAGAACGCTCAGAAGATAGCCGCCCTTAAAATGAAGAAAGCAGGAGGCTAATAATGATAGTAAAGGCAACGACCAACTTTTCGGGCACCGTCAGTATGGCAAAGGGCGAGGAGCGTGAGCTTCCCACCGGTCCTGTGCTGAACGACCTGCTCTCCTGCGGGTACATAGTGCCTGTAGACAAGGAGGAGAAAAGTGAAGCTAAGCGAGGTAACAAGCGCAAAGATTAAAGCATTCTGCGGTGTCAGCGATGACGAGGACGGAATGCTTGAAATCTGTGCCGGAGCGGCGAAATCCTATATCAAGGGCTATACGGGGCTTGACGATGCGAAAATAGACGAATATGAAGACATCACGGTGGCTTACTTAGTGCTTATAAACGATATGTATTCCTCTCGTGACTTCTCGTCCGACAGAGCGTCGCAGAACCCCGTGACCGCTCAGATACTCGCCCTGCACAGCGTAAATCTGCTGAACGGAGTGAATGAGAATGACATTTAACAGAAAAATCACGCTCATATCCTCCGAGCAGAAAAACGGCTCGCAGGGCAAAGCGGACAGGGCGGTAAAGACCGTATACGCAAAGGTTTCCGAGCCCGGCGTAACGGCAAAATATGCCGCCGAAACGGCAGGATACAAGTCAGAGCTTACGGTGTATATGTGGCGGCGTGAATACAGCGGTCAGTCGGTCGTACAGATTGATGGCAAGCGGTATCACGTCGAAACAACCGGAGCGGCCGACAGCGACCTGCATATAAAGCTGATACTGGCGAGAGGAGGCTGACAATGATAACAGAAAAGATTGATTCGGCACTCTCGGCGGTATTTGAGCATTTTTACAGCTATATGCCTGAGTTTGAGGACGGCGAAGAGCCGGAGAAGTATGCGGTGTACAATTTATCGTACAGAGATACGTTCTACAGCTCCGGTAGGGCAAATATACGGCAGTATTCTTTGTCTGTGAGCGTATTTTTGCCGCAGGCAGACATTGAGCTGTATGACAAAACGCAGACGGCAATAGAGAATGTAGGCGGTATATTTACCGGCACTACCGATCTGTCGCAGTTTGATGTTTATCCCAACAGAAAAATTTTAGTCATGGAGTTTACGCTCTATGAGGAAAGGACATAACTATGGCAAAAGTAACACAGGGTACAGATCGTAAGTCGGCTGTATGCACCAAGCGTTTTGCGTATGCACCGCTGACAACGGATAACGCCGATACACTGGCATACGGTGATGTGACCGAGATCAAGGACATACTTATCACAACAAAATACACTCCTAAGATGAACAGCGCATCGCAGTATGCAAGCGGCGTTGAGGTTGACAGCTATGTAGCTAAGGCAGGCGGTACGCTTGACGTAACAATTGTGAACACAAACTCCGCTGACGAGGTGGCACTTTTCGGCGCAAAGGTAAATACGTCAACAGGCGTACTTGAAAGCGGTAAGGATGATGTTGTACCCGATGTAATGTGCATCTACAGCACTATGACTTCGGACGGAAAAATAAACCTGTATAAGTTCCCCAAGTGCAAGTTCACTTCACAGGGCGAGAACGTACAGACGACCGATGAAAACGGCGTAACATTCAACAGCCTTGCACTGCAGGCAAACTACAAGGCGCTTATCAACACAGGCGTTGATATGTACTGTGTAAAGGGTCTTGATCCCGTTACAGACAAGGCAAGCATTGACGCATGGTTTGCGACCGCTTCGGGCGTTATTGTAGCTTCAGCGTAAAAAAAGTACAGATATGACGGGGCGGGAAACTGCCCCGAAAATTATCTATAGGTGGAAAATGGAACTGATATTAAGATACATAGAACTGCTTGATTTATGCCGCAGTGAACTTTACGATACGTTCCTTGCGGATATAGAGGAAAGATGCCTTGAAGAGATAGGAATACTGCTGAGATATAACCATAACCACGACCCGCAAACGGGTAGGTTTACGAGTGGTAACGGGGTTGACAACGGCGGAGAAAGTGGTATAATAGAACCTAAACCGACTGGAACTAACGAGTTACAGGTTAAGGGGTTTAAGAATAAGCAGAAATTGAACAACCACTGGAAGAACGGACGCACACATAGCGATGAATACCTTATTGACGGAATTATAACTGCTGAGCAGTACGAGAAAAGAGCAGTTGAATTACTTGAGTCTCCTGTTGGTGAAAATATTTGCGGGCATATTGACAAAGACAAGAATATCATTCGTTATGATATAGCTAAAAATGACTTTGTAAAGGGCAGTATTACAAAAGGTGTTATTACAATGTATAAGCCCCAAAAAGGTCGGTCTTATTACGAACAGCAGAGAACGGAGGATTTAAAACATGGAGGAAAGGCATAAGTGTCCTGTATGTGGTAAATACGAATTTGAAGCATATAATTGCATGGATATATGTGATGTTTGCGACTGGTGCGATGATGCGATACAGGAGAGCAATCCTAAATATGAGGGCGGCGCAAACAAAATGAGCCTTAATCAAGCAAGAGAGGCTTATAAAAAGGGAATACAGATAAGATAGTAATAAACCGCCCACAGCAGTGAGCGGTTTTCTTATAGCCGTGTGCAATTGATTGCACAAAACTTAATAATTTTACCGCTCTTTGCAAGGGCGGTATTTTTATACCCAAAAAGGAGCAACAATGTTTACAGAACTTTTAAACAAGAAAATTTACATCACAGATACTTTATATCTGCGATATGACATAAAAGCGTTTATTGAAGCGGAAGAAAAGGGCATCAGCCCGTTTGAACTGACATTTCCTCTGCCGCTTGACTACATCAGAGCGGGGCTCAGGTGTTGCTTTGATGAACTGGGAGCCGACCCTGTAAAACGTTCCGAGATAGTGGCATATATGATAAAGGAATTGTCGCAGGAATACCTGCAGGACAGGGCGCTTGCCGCTACGACCGCCGCACTTCCTGCGCCGATAGTGGGAAGTAAGCCGACAGAAGAAAAGCCCGACTTCAAGAAGCTTCGCAGTCTGTTTATAGATATTATGGGACGGACGGAGGAAGAATTCACATATTCCACGCTGTACGAAATAACGGACAGATGGAACGACTACGCAACGTTTATGGGGTACAAAGCCCCGACAGAGAGGTTTGTACAGTATGACGATTAAAGACAGCCGTGCGTACAAATATGCCGTGTGGGCATCGCAGGACAACTCCGGTAAGGTCGGCAGATACGTCAGAAAACAGTGCGCCGAATGGCTTAAAGCTGTCGATGACGGTTATGTAGATGTTCAGGAATGGAACAAGATAACCGCACTGCTCAAAGCCATACAGCACCCGGACTTAGGCCGTGATATGTACTCATCGCTTGAAGATTACAGCCTGCTTTTTATCTATGCGGTGCTTTGCACGAAAACAGACGGGAAGCTGTATTACAGCACGGGACTGCTCGAAATCGCCAGAAAGAACTACAAGACGTTCACAGCGGCGGTAATATTCATCATCGGTATGCTGACGCTGCCACGTTTTTCCCGTCTGTTCTCTGTAGCTCCCGACCTGAAGCTGTCAAGCGAACTTAAGGTTGCTATCAAGAAAATTATAAAATCCTCTCCGCTGCTTGAAAAGCATTTCAAGATTATGCGGTCCGAGATCAGATGCTTGATGTGTGATACGGAGTATACTCCGCTTGCATACAGTAAGGATAAGCTGGACGGTAAGCTGGCACATCTGTTCCTTGCAGATGAAGTCGGGGCTATGGACGGCTATCCGGTTGAAGCAATGCGTTCTTCGCAGATTACGCTTAAGAGCAAGCTCGGAATACTAATATCGACACAGTACCCGAATGATGATAACGGCTTAAAGGACGAAATCGACATAGCCAAGAAACAGCTTGACGGGGTGTACAGCTCCGGCAAGAAATATTTTGCACTGCTTTACGAGCCGGATATTGAGCTTGTACCCGACTGGAAGACGAACGACAGCGTGCTGTATCAATCGAATCCCGTAGCGGTCGATAATGCGGATCTGTTCTCGGAGCTTAAGGACAACCGTCAGCTTGCGGTTCTGTACGAAAACAAGCGTGAGAACTTCCTATGCAAGCACTGCAACATTCAGTATAAGGGCATAGGCAGTGAAGGGTATGTTGACCTTATATCCGTGCAAAACTGCTCTAAGGACGTGCCGGACGAGTTCTGGCGGGGTAAGATAGTCTATCTCGGACTTGACCTCTCACAGACAGAGGATAACACGGCGCTCGCTATGATATGCTATCACGAGGGCAAGATATATGTTAAATCGGTAGCATTTGTTCCTGCCGAAAAGGTTGAGGAAAAATCGGTAAAGGAGCACGTCAATTACAAGACGCATATCGCAAACGGTGATTGCTTTGCGTGCGGCGATTATATCATAGATTACGGCTTTGTCGAAAATTACATACTGACGCTGAAAGAAAAGTACGGCGTTATAATAGCTCAGCTCGGCTTCGACCGTTGGAATGCGCTCTCCACAGTGCAGAAACTTGAAAGCGCAGATGATCCGATAGAGTGCGTAGAGATACGACAGCATTCCAGCGTGCTTCACGCCCCGACAAAGTGGCTCAAAGAACAGATACTCACAGGAAATGTCGTTTTCGCAAAGAATGAACTGCTTGAGATAAATTTCAGCAACGCACGCTGTACAGAGGATACAAACCTGAACAAGTACGTTAATAAGAAGCGTTCCGCAGGCAAGATCGATATGGTGGTGTCGCTGATAAATGCGGTGTATCTGCTTCAGCAGGAGATACTCAACGGCGATTGCGGCGTGTTTGTGCAGTATTGACAATGTTCTCCGCTTGCTGTATAATGTAGGCAGAAAAGGAGGAAATACTTATGTATTTGAAATTTTTGACTACTGATTCTGCAACTAATACCGTGAATGGTATACTTATTTTGATTATGTTGCTTATATGTGCGGCAGGCATTTATTGCTTTTATCGCTTAATAAAACGTAGCAAACAAAACGAACAGTATATTGAAGAAAGCGGCTACAAGATCACAGATGAATTGGGTGATCTTAAAGTAGATAAAAATAATTCTGTCTGGTGGGTAAAAAACTATTTTGGTGAGCCTAAAATTCGCAACTTCAACGAAGTAATTGACTATGAGCTTGTTGTAAATGACAACACTGTTAAAGGAAAAGGCGCATTTTCAAGGGCTGTTGCCGGTGGATTACTATTCGGGGGTGTTGGAGCAGTGGCAGGAGCTTCAACAGCAAAACGGGTAACTGTTGTTACGGCACTATATATCAATGTGTATCTGAAAGACGGCACACTTGAAAGAATAAACTTCATTAACACCGCAACTAAAGCAGATTCTTTTACATATAACACGATGAAGGATTGTGCTGAAAAAGCCAGTGCTTTGTTTACGGCTATGATTGCGGACAACGAAAGCAAAAACGCCTCTCCTGCTTCGGCTATAAGTGCGGCAGATGAGATAGCAAAGTACAAAAAACTGCTTGATGACGGCGCGATAACTGAAGAAGAATATAATGCGAAGAAAAAGCAGTTGATGGAAATATAACGAGAGATTAAGCCCAAAACTGAATAAATCATCCACTCCGAAAGGGGTGGATTTTTTATACCCAAATTTCTGAAAGGAGCGATAAAATGTCCGATGATTTATTCACTCTTGACTTGTCCGGAATGGACCTTAAAGATCTCATTCAAGTAGTAAACGAAATGGATAGCAAGCTGAACAACAAAATCATCCCCGAAATTCTTGAAGAAGTCGGCGATGAACTGATAGACGAAGAACGGCGAATGCTGCAGGGCAGGTCGAACAAGGACGGCTCTCCGACAAAGCTCAGCGGTCTGTTGTCAAAGCAGATAACGAAAACAGGCAAGCTGTACAAGGTGAAAGCCGGATATGACACAGCTACAATTAAAGCGCATCCTGAAAGCGTAATTATCGAGTTTGGAAGACCGGGCAAGAAAAGCCGCAAGAAAGGCGGCAAGGATAAGCTTGGCAGAAAGATAGGCGCTGTGCAGTCATACTCGCACATCAGAGCGGCGCTTATATCGAAGAAGAAAGCTATCACGGAGCTTGCAGAAAACCGCTTCCGTGATGAAATAGAAGAACTGTGGGAAAAGGGAGGTAGTAAAAAATAATGGCACAGGAACTTACTGCGAATTTTGGGGCAAACAGTACAAAATTTTCTAAGGGTGTACAGGAAATAAAAGCCCAGCTCACCGAGCTTAACAAAGCCCTTGAAACGAACAAGAAAGAGCTTGCCGATACAAACAAAAAAACAAAGGAATACGAAAAAGAGCTTGATCAGCTGAAAACAGCCGAGAAAGAAAACGGCACAGCTACAAAAGAACAGAAAGCCCGAATGGCAGAGCTTGAAAAGGAGATTGACAAGGCACGCACCAGAGCCGCACAGCTTAAAACCGAGCAGATCGATTTAAAAAACGGGCTTAAAAGCACCACAAACGAACTAAAAAAACAAAAAGCAGGCGTTTCCGGTGTTTCCGATGAGATGAAAAAGATGAAAACGCTGATAACCGGCTTTATTGCGGCTTACGGCGGTAAAAAGCTTTGGGAACTGCTGATAGGCTCTAACGCCGAAATGGAACAGTATACAACTTCGCTTGAGGTTATGCTCGGTTCTGCGTCAAAAGCGTCGGCAATGATAGAGAAGATGCGGGACTTTGCCGCAAAGACACCGCTTACGCTTGAAAACGTAATCTCCGGCGGTTCGCTTCTGATGAGCTACGGTGTAGACGAAAGCAATCTGATTGACACTATGACAAAGCTCGGAGATCTTGCAAGCGGTAACGCCGAAAAAATGGACAGAATAACGCTTGCATACGGTCAGATGCTTGCAAAGGGCAAGGTCACAGGCGAAGAACTAAGGCAGATGACGGAGGCAGGAGTACCGCTTCAGACGGCACTTGCCGAAAGCATAGGCGTGACAGGTGAAGAATTTTCCAAGATGGTTTCCGCAGGAAAGGTCGGTATAGACGATCTGAACAAGGCTATAACTGGGCTTACAACAGGCAACGGAAAGTTTGCGGGAATGATGGAAAAGCAGTCGCAGACTATGCAGGGTATGCTTAGTACCTTGCAGGATAATCTGTCTGAATTTATGCGTAAAATGGGCGAGGGCGCTTTCGGAGAAGTAAAGTCGGCACTGCAGGAAGCGTCCGATCTCTTAGCAGAATGGGAGGAGGACGGAACGCTCGATAAGTGGGCGCAGGGAGTAGGCGTACTGCTGAAAAACCTTATTGCTTTTCTGAAAACGGCTATTTCTGTAGGTCTTGACTTCAAGGAAGCAATAATAGCGGGAGCTGTGGCTCTCGGTACGTTTAAGGTTGCTATAGGAATTGGCAATATTATAAGCACAACGGTCTTGAGAATAAAAGAGTTTGGCATTGCAACAGAACTTGCGACAATCAAGCAAAAAGCTTTTAATGCAACCGGTGCGGCTAATCCGTATGTGCTTATGGCTTCGTTGTTAGCTACATTGGTGGTTGACACAATTGCGTTCACTTCCGCATCGGATGATGCAAAAAAGTCAATAGATGAATTGAAAGATTCGGCAAACGGAGCAAAAGACAAGGCAGATGAACTATCCGATGTACTTGAACGTTATAAGTCCATTAGTAATAGCACAGGCACAGCGGCAGAGAAAACAGAGGAACTCCAGTCATTACAGAAACAGCTGAATGATACGTACAGCACTACAGCTGAAAAGCTTGATCTCGTAAACGGAAAATATGAGGATAATATCGAAAAACTGCAAGAAGCAACAAGGCAGGAAAAAGAGTTAGCATTAGCAAAAGCACAATCATATTACGATGAATTAGCGTCCTCTGACGCAAATCGAAACTATGATGATGTTCACAGTGTAGATTCTGACGAGGATATGAGTGCCGTGAGCAAAATAACAATTGCCACACATAAAGATCACGAAGGTACGGGCAGAGGAGCATATAAAACCTATCCGCTTTTTGGCGATGCTAATTTGTACGATCAAGTAACTGGAACCGCTCGTCAGCGAGCCGATTATTATAAAGATGTTGTAACAAGGCTTAAAGAAGCAAATCTTGAAGCAACGGAAGCCTATAAAAATTACAACAATTTATGGATTAAGTATGAAGATGAAGCACAGAAAATAGAAAAAGCCAAAATTTCTGTTGATGAATTAACTGATTCAATTAAAAAATCATCAAAGGAAACCGAAGAAAACACCGAGACCAAAAACAATAACATAAAAACCACCGAAGAACTTGCCGACAGCACATCGACACTCGTCAAGAATCTTAATGAGCTGGCTTCCGCCTACGCAGAGCAGGGGAAGAACGGCAATATATCCTATGACACTATGCTGAAGCTAATAGACGCAGGGTATACGCAGTGCATAAGCCTGGACAACGAAACGGGCAAGATAAAGCTGAATACAGAAGCGTACAAGGAGCTTGCAAAGGCAAAGCTTGCTTCACAGATAGCGGAGTACGATGCGACGATCGGCACGTCCGACACACCGAATATTAACTCATACTACGATCAGCAGGAATGGGAAGCAAAAAAGGATCTAAGGCTCAAGCGTGATGCACTGAAGGCAATGTATGACAACTTCGATACCTATATGGAAGCGGGCAGTTTCAGCGGCACTGGGAATTCATCCAAAAAGTCGAGCAGCAGTACAGACAACGAATATAAAAAGGCTTCGGAGGCCTACAAGACCGAAGCAGACAAGAAGATAGCCCTTATAAAGCGTGAACTTGAAGCAAAGAAAGAGCTTCGTGACGCTACGATAAAAGCGATTGACGATGAAATCGAAGCCCGCAAGCGTTTGAATGAGGACAATGACCTTGAAAAACAGATAAATGAAGTCAAGGCTCAGCTAAAATACGGTCAGCTTGACGAATTCTCCCGTGAGCAGATGGAGAAAAAGTTACAGGGACTGTATGACGATAAAGCAGAAAAAGAATGGCAGAGAAACGCACAGGCACGAAAAGATGCCGCAAACGCAAAGTATGAGAGCGAGCAGAAAAGCTACAACAATCAGATCAGTGCAATCAACGAAAGTCTGAAAACCGTACAGCAGATAATGTCGGCTATGGCCGACGGCTCAAAAACCGTTGAAAGCATAGTCAATAACAACAATACACGGAATAACACGGCGAATGTCAATCTTATCGGTACGGCTCTGACAATGGCTCAGATAACAAAGGCAGTCAAAGACGCACTGATGGACGATATTGTAATCAGATAGGAGTAAAGTATGGAGAAAATCACATTTTCAACCGTTCTTGGCACGGCGGTAACGATAGACGATGTCAATACATCTTCCGATGCAGACGGAAACATACCGCTTCATTTGCTTAGCTTTGAGGGAAATGCACTCGGATATAAGCATGACAGTTCCGAGCGTGTCGGCTTTGACGGTGCGGGATTTTACGGCGCAAAAGCAAATATCCGTACTATCACCGCAGAAATCGCTCTGCTACCACGCAACGGAAAGCCGGCTACGATGTACGAGCTTCGCAGAACGCTCCTGCTGTACTTTCCCGCCGGCGTTGAAGGCACGCTGAAATACACGAACAGCGCCGGTAAGACGTATCAGATCGAGGGAGTAGTAAGTGAGCTTCCTGCGGTAGAACGTCAGGCAGGTGTGCTGTGCACATCAAAAATAACGATCCTGTCATACGTCCCGTTCTGGCGTGTAAAAGCGACAGATGTAGAAGTATCGGCAGCTGCGGGAAAAACGCAGTCGGTAAATTTTACGGCGCAGACGGAGGACAAAGTGCCGGCTATGCTTAGCATAACGGCAACGGCTGTTATGACGGGTACCGATACGCATTCGGCGATAATTACGCTTTCGGGACGTGAAATACCTGTATCGTACAACAGCATGAGCATCTCCGGCAAAGAGCCACAGGGGACATACAAAAGCACCGCCGGAGAGCTGCAGCTGACAAAATATCTTAATCCAAGCGATACGATAAACGTCGATTGGGGGCTTCTCGGCAAGGTGTATATACCGTATTCACAGCGTTCCGGCATCGACCTGATAAAGTCAACATCGCAGTATATCTATCCCGGCACTAATACTTTGTCGGTAAAGAATAACGCAACAGCGGGTACGATAAAAGCAAAGCTGGTGCGTTTTGATTATGTAAGGAGTATCTGATGATAGTTAGAGTATACGATTTTTTATCGGCGGAGAAGCCGAAATTCTCGCAGAATCTTGTCGGCATCGTATCCGATGTTGAAAGCTTCAAGTATACACGCAGAGCATACGACATCGGCAGTTTTGAGATGACAATACCTACACACGCCGATGAAGCCGGATGCATACAGCCGGACCGTATGCTGATAGTAGGAGAAAAGCTCGGCCAGACGTACATAGCGAGCGACCCGACAAAGCGTATAGTAAAAGGAACGTTTCTTTATGTTACGGACATCGAGAAGAAAGACGATAAGATAACCGTCACGGGATATGACCTGAAGTATCTGTTTGCGCTCCGTGTCACGCTATTCCCGAAGGAAGAACAGGACAAGGGGACATACGGCTATTATGTCACGAGCGGCACGACATTTTCCTGCATCACGGATATAATCAACTACAATATCGTTAACGCTACAGACAGCGACAGACAGATATACGGTATGTTTAGTATAACGATGCCGGTAAGTCAGATCAACGCAGACCCGCCGCTTACAGGCATACAGGATGATCGCTACATGACACGTCTTGAGCCGGTCAGCACAGCAATTTTTAATCTGCTAAAAAACTGCAAGACGCATTTTTACGATATGCGGCTGATCATAGATGACAATGCGGAGGACGGTGACAGCTACAATCCGCACATGGAATCGAGCGAGGACAAGCCGACTATCATCATAGACGAGAGCAGGTATAACATAAAAAGTTATACACGCAAGGACGGAACATCGGCATACAAAAATGCTATATATGCCGTAGTCGGTAGCGGTGATGATGTCACGGTAAAATGCGTGAAGCGTCCCGATGATACCGCAAGCGGAGTAAAGCGTAAAGAGGTTGTGCTTGACGTTGATACCGACAGTGTAGCCGAGATAGACAGATACGCACTTAAAGCGGCAGAAGAATATGTAATATCCGATGATTTTGAGATAGAACCGCTGTTTATGGATGACGAAGCCGAACCTGAGCTTGCACAGAAGGTATCCATTCGCATTGACGGGGTAGAGTACGAAACGGTCATAACCGAGATCACAGACGAGTACGCAAACGGCAAGCATACGCAAAGCTATGTTTGCGGCGACAAAAAGCTGAAGGTACTAAACGTGCTGAACAAGGCAACGGCAGGAAATACGCAGAAGATTGTTAATAATAAGATTGCTGCGGGAAATGCCGGCGGTGTCGGAAAATTCACCAATACCGACAGAAACTGCGAGATATTCAACGACTACAAAAACAATGTTGCATCAGCGTACTATTCTCATGCCGAAGGGTATAAGACTACAGCTAACGCTCCGTACAGCCATGCGGAAGGGAGCAACACTGTAGCGTCAAATCCGTCCTGTCATGCCGAAGGGACAGGCTGTGTGGCGAGCGGTCAGAGCTCGCACGCAGAGGGCGAGAATTGCCGTGCAACAGGCAGTTATTCTCATGCAGAGGGTCATAATACGGTTGCGAGTGGTACCAGCTCGCACGCTTCCGGCTGGGGGACGGTGGCAGGAGATGAAACGTTCGCAATAGGGCGGTGGAATAAAACTGCCGGTGGGCTATTTGTAGTCGGTAACGGATGGAATTCATCTTCCGATGAAAATAAAGCGTACAGATCGGACGCTATGGTGCTTGATATAAGCGGCAACCTGCATATTGCAGGAAAGCTTACGGCTGACGGGGGTGTCGGCTATGTACTTCCTTCTGCAACCGCTGACACGCTCGGCGGTGTTAAGATAGGCGATAACATTAACGTATCGGACAGTGGTACAATATCGGTTAATCTGTCGGCGTATCTGAAATCAGACGAAATATCGGACTGGGCAAAAGCTGAAAGCAAGCCTGTGTATACGGCTGAGGAAGTCGGAGCGGCTACAGTATCCGAGCTTGACAGTAAGGATTATCTTAAAGCTTCAGACTTGACAGGTCAGACGGTAGACCTTAACACGCTGATGTTAAATACAGCCGATGACAAAGGCAAGAGCAAGCGGTATTTCTGTACATCGGCGTCAGCTCAATACATTACAAACCGCCCTGTAAGTGCAAATGAGCCGTTTGAGCTTACTGTTGACAACATCCGCTATGTAAATGCCGACGCATTTAACAGCGTCCAAAGGTACACGTCCGCTACCAGAAAGCGGTCGTACACACGCTGGTGTGACGACAATGTATGGCGAGCGTGGATGTGTGATACGGATATAGTTATATATGGCACTGTAACGTCAGAATTCCCAAAAAGTTTTGACTATGCCACATACGGCGAAGGCTACAATCAGGTAGAGATTGAGCCGTACTATGACAACAACGCAAGCCCTATCAGAAACCGTATTGTTTTGACGTTGACAAGTGCTACATTCTACGACAGAGATGTGCTGACAATCGGCGATTCTGTTGAGCATCTGAAAATCGAGAACGGCACCGTTACGATGTCATTGACAGGAACAAAAACCCTGTCATTTATGATAAAATACACTAACAAGAGAGCGTAGGTGATGAAAATGCAGGTATTCCCGGACGGATCATTTGTCCTCGGTGGTATAGAATCCGAGGACGCAGTTATGCAGGGTGCAAGAGTGATCCCCGACGATAGCGAAGAAGCTCTTGCCATACTGGTAAAGCAGGGAAAAGATGAAGAAGCCGAATAGGCGGAAAGGAAAAAGTTATGGAAAAAATAAACGGAATTTTCGGCGGTATAGTTGCGACTGTCGGCGGTGTAATAGGCTGGATATGGGGCGATTTTACGCCACTGCTTGCCGCTCTGATAGTCTGCATGGTGCTTGATTACATATCCGGCGTTGCGTGTGCGATTGTCAGAAAAGACGTGTCAAGCGAGGTCGGCTTTAAAGGCATAGTCAAGAAGATACTGATTTTAATGCTTGTAGGTGTTGCACACGTCCTGGATGCGTATGTGCTGAACAGTACACCGGTATTACAGTCAGCGGTGACTATGTTCTTCATCGCAAATGAAGGCATATCGCTTGTAGAGAACGCCGCAGGGCTGGGTATCCCGATACCTAAGAAGATGTTGGAAGTATTAAAGCAGCTGAAGCTTAAAGGCGACAGCACAGAGAAAAGCGAAAGCGAGGATGAATAATATGAGTAATAGTTCGTTAATCAGTTACACGAGGATAAGTCCTCACAGGAACAGCCCCAGAAACCACAAGATAGATACTATAACAATTCATTGTGTTGTAGGTCAGTGTGCAGTCGAACCGCTCGGTGAACTCTTTCAGACGAAAGAGGCTTCGTCAAATTACGGTATCGGATATGATGGCAAAATTGCAATGTACGTTGAGGAAAAAGACCGTTCCTGGTGTTCCTCAAGTGCAAGCAATGACAATAGAGCTATCACGATAGAGTGCGCAAGTGACAGTTACGAGCCATATGCTATCAATGACAAGGTGTACAAGTCACTGATTAAACTCTGCGTAGATATATGCAAGAGAAATGGCATTAAAAAGCTAATGTGGAAAGCTGATAAATCACTCATCGGACAAGTCAACAAGCAGAATATGACCGTACACAGATGGTTTAACTCCGGCAAATCCTGTCCGGGCGAGTACATATACAGCAGACTCGGTAAAATTGCCAACGAAGTCAATGCTCAACTCGGTGTAAAGACCGTTACAACCTCTGCTTCAAAGAAATCAAATACTGAGATAGCTAAAGAAGTAATAAGGGGATCATGGGGTAACGGCGTGAAACGTAAGCAGAGATTGACTGCTGCTGGCTATAATTACACGGCTGTGCAGGCAGAAGTTGACAGAATGCTTGGCAAGAAAACATCGACAGTTTCCACACACACTAAAATCAGCAAGGGCGACCGTGTGCAGATAAAGCAGGGAGCAACCTGGTACGGCGGCACAAAAGTCCTTACAGGCTGGCTGATTGAAAAAACGTGGATTGTCGATGAAGTTGTCGGCAATCGTGCTGTACTCGGTAAGGATACTACGGGCGTTTTTGACATACAGTCGCCGATAGATGTTAAGTACCTCATAAAGAAGTAAAATGGCAGAATCCCCCGGCGGAGCAAAAAGGCTCTATCGGGGGATTTTTTGTTTTAATGATAGTTAGGAGACTAACTTGACACCCCTTTTGACACCCCTACTATAGTAAATTTCAGCAAATTTCAGTAAATTTTCTGAGTTGATAATGATTACTGAAAATACAAGAAAACCGCTTAAGCGATATGCTTAAGCGGTTGTTATTATGGTCGAGGTGACAAGATTTGAACTTGCGACCTCTGCGTCCCGAACGCAGCGCTCTACCAAACTGAGCCACACCTCGATATTATCCCTCTTTTTCAAGAGGGAAGAGTATTCAATTAATATTCTACGCCGTAAGTGCTGCGGTACTGCTTCATAGCGTCAAGGTACTGCTTGCCCTCGATAACACCGTTTTCAATGGCGCTGATTATGTCATTGATATTAACGATCGAGTAAACCTTTACGCCGAAATCCTTGTCGGCAGACTGTACTGCGCTTAAATCACTGTCAAGTGCTTTTTCCATACGGTCAACTGTTATTACCATTGCCGTTATATTTACATCAGCCGCACCCTTGAGCTTGGGAAGAACTTCTCTTAAAGCCTTGCCCGATGTCATTACATCTTCTATGATAACTACCTTATCGCCGTCGGCAAGCTGTTTTCCTACAAACATACCGCCTTCGCCGTGATCCTTGACCTCTTTTCTGTCAAAGCAGTAGCTTGCATCAACGCCGAACTTGTTGAACAGCGCCACACAAGCACTTACCGAAAGGGGAATACCCTTGTAGGCAGGTCCGAACAGTACATCGGCTTCAATGGCGTTGTCGTGGATGCACTCTGCATAGAACTCACCGAGCTTTGCAAGCTGTGCGCCGGTCTTGTAGTTGCCTGTGTTTATGAAGTAAGGAGCTTTTCTGCCACTCTTGAGTGTGAACTCGCCGAATGTAAGAACTCCGCTGTCAACCATGAATTTAATAAAGCTCTCTTTATACGTCATACTGTTCTCCTTCTTGGCAGTTACTCCAAAACTTAACGCTATATATTATAGCATATCAATTTTGCCTTGTCAAGCCTTTCCGGTAAAATCATCAAAAGTGAGTTTTTTAAGTTCGTCACATACTATATCGGAAATTCTGGCAAACGCTATGCGATAATTGCAGGGAAGACCGTTTTCGGCACGATTGCAGTTATAATGCCCGTCAAGGCAACGGCTGAACATATATGTACCCTCTACCGCTTCGACCACGTCATACAGCGATAATTCAGACGGCGACCTGCCAAGTTCATATCCGCCCTTAGTGCCTTTGTACGAGTTTACTATACCGGCATTTCCCAGCTTCCGCAGAATCTTCATAGCAAATGTCTGCGGCACATAGGTCTTTTCGGAAATCGCTTTTGCATCGAATCTGCCGTCATTCTTTACCATAAAATCAACTATCCTGATAGCATAGTCGGTTTCCAGAGTAATGTGCATTTCTTACTCCTTATCAGTCCAGAAAATCCTTCAGCTTCTTGCTTCTCGAAGGGTGTCTCAGCTTTCTTAAAGCCTTTGCTTCTATCTGTCTGATACGCTCTCTTGTAACGTCAAATTCTTTACCTACTTCTTCAAGAGTTCTCGGTCTGCCGTCTTCAAGACCGAATCTCAGACGAAGCACCTTTTCTTCACGGGGAGTAAGCGTACCGAGAATTTCGCTCAGCTGTTCCTTGAGAAGCGTTCTTGATGCCGCTTCTGCGGGTGCCGGTGCATCCTCATCGGGAATGAAGTCGCCTAAGTGGCTGTCTTCTTCTTCACCGATAGGGGTTTCAAGCGAAACGGGATCCTGAGATATTCTGAGTATTTCTCTTACTCTGTCAACCGTGATTCCGAGTCTGTCCGCAATTTCCTGAGGTGTAGGCTCGTGACCGTTTTCGTGCAGGAGCTGGCTTGAAACCTTCTTTACCTTTGTTATGGTTTCAACCATATGAACTGGGATTCTGATAGTTCTTGCCTGGTCTGCAATAGAACGTGTGATTGCCTGTCTTATCCACCATGTAGCGTAGGTCGAGAACTTGTATCCCTTTGTATAATCAAACTTTTCAACTGCCTTGATAAGTCCGAGATTACCTTCCTGGATAAGATCGAGGAACTGCATACCTCTGCCGACATATCTTTTTGCGATGCTTACAACAAGTCGCAGGTTTGCTTCGCTCAGACGCTTTCTTGCATACTTGTCGCCCTGTGCCATACGGGTAGCAAGCTCAATTTCTTCTTCCGCTGTCAGCAGAGGCACTCTGCCTATCTCCTTGAGATAGATTTTAACAGGGTCGTCTATAGCGATGCCTTCAGATGAAAGAGAAGACTCGAAATCGTCGCTGTCGGTAAAGTCAAGCGCACTGTCAAGGTCTTCATCCGCAGAGAAGTCATCGACGATCTCGATATTGCTGCTTTCGAAATCGTCATAGAGCTTGTTGATTTCATCGGCATCAAAGTCAAGCTCCTCAAGCACATCGGTTATCTCCTTCGTTGTGAGCTTACCGTTCTGCTTACCGTGATTAATGAGTTCGTTTATTTTGCTGTCTGCCATATTTATCGTTCCTTTCAAAACCTTCCGGTCATGATTTATTGTTTTTTATTTTGTCAGCGAATTGCCTGAGTTCGTCCTCCGACATATCCGCAACACTTTTTGATTGCTTCTTATCTCTGTATTTTATCAGCACATTCAGATAATCGTTCAGCCGTTCAACGCTGAATGGCAAATTATTGTTTTCGTGTATCAGCTTGTATATTGACGCAACTTCCTCCGCAGAATATCTATCGGCAAGCATTGAAACGTCATTTGAAAGTCCGCAGGAGATCATTGCCGTGAGATCGATAAACAGCCGTTTGTTGAACTCCGTAACAAAATCATCGGAGCTTATTTTATCGGTTATTTTTTTCAGAGCGTCGGGCGAGTGGAACAGATATGCTATGATACCCCGTTCCGCCTGTGTTTCAGCAGGATAGCGTGACGCTTCCGGATTGATCTTATCTCTGTTTACCGAGCCGTTAAGTATCGCACGGCGATTATCCTTTTCCCGTGTCTTGTTTCTCTTTGCGATAATCTGATTTACAGCTATGTCTACATTTGCACGGTTTACATCGCATTCCTGTGCTATAGTCGAAATGTACACAGCACGGTCGATTGGGCTGTTTATATTTGCTATAAAGCTGACCGCTTTTTTAAGATATTCCGATTTTCCGCCGGGTGCGGAGAGGTCTGTCTCTGAGCGTATTTTTTTAAGCTCGTAATCCATTCCCGACTGACTGCCGTCAATCAGAAGCTGGAATGCCTCTTTGCCGAACTTTTTGATATATTCGTCGGGGTCTTTTGCACCCTGCATAGTCAGCACGTTTGCAGAAATTCCTACCTTGTCAAGAATATTCATCGCTCTTGCGGTAGCTTTCTGTCCTGCGGCATCGCTGTCATACGCAAGAATGACCTTCCTGAAGCCGAGATTCGCAATGTTCCTTGCGTGAGAATCCGTTATGGCTGTACCGCAGGTCGCTACGGCGTTTTTAAAGCCCGCCTGATACATTGAAATGACGTCAAGGTTTCCCTCGCACATTATCAGAACGCTCTCGCCCGCATTTTTTGCGTGGTTAAGGCTGTACAGGAATGTACTTTTATTATATACCGCAGTCGCCTTTGTATTAAGGTACTTTCTGTTATCGTCGCCGCCGATGACACGGCCGGAAAAACCGACTATATTGCCTCTGACATCAATAAAGGGAAACATTACCCTGTACTTGAAAAAGTCAAAGTAATTACCGCTTTTTGATGATTTTGAAAGCAGTGACGCTTCTTCCATCTCGGAATCGCTGTATCCAAGCGAATTCATATGTTTTTTCAGCGAATCCCATGTATCGGGAGCATAACCAAGACCGTATGTTCTTATCGTGTGGTCTGTTAGACCTCTGTCGTATAAGTAATCAAGGCCTTCCTTGCCGGCAGGGGAGTACAGATATTTATGAAAGAACCTACCTGCCTCACGGTTCATTTCATAAGCCCTTGTACGCCTTTTTATGCCGTTGTCGCCTTCCTCATCAGGCATTGCTATACCTGCACGCTGAGCTAAAAATTTCACACTTTCCATATAGTCGAGATGCTCATAGAGCCGTATGAAATTTATAACATCGCCTGCCGCTCCGCAGCCGAAGCAGTAAAAACTCTGCGTGGCCATATATATATGACAGGACGGTGTTTTTTCCGAGTGGAAGGGGCAGTTGCAGACATAATCCGTACCTGACTTTTTCAGTGGTACATACGATGAAATCACATCATATATATCGTTGCTTTCTTTGATATTTAAAAGAAAGTCTTCCGATAAACGCATCGTTCTTCCTTTCTTTGAAAACTGTTAATAAGACCAGCTTTTCGGAATGCAAAGTTCCTTGAAGTAGTCAACTGCAAAGTCGTCCGTCATTCCGCTTATAAAGTCGCATACCGCACGTTCAAGCCCGTATTCTTTTGCAAAGCCGACATAAAGCTCCGGCATTTTCTCGGGGGAACCGATGAAATACTTATACAGATATTCAACTATGTGGCATGCCTTGCCTTTTTCGGCGTTCGTACTCGGTGCGAAATAAACCTTGTCGAACATGAATTTCCGCAGCTCGTCATGCGCCTGTCTTGTAACTTCATCGTATTGTATAAGATCTGTGCTGTTTGCGATTATTGATTTTATCAGAGTGGTTATTCTCTCACTTTTGCTTTTGCCAAGCACCTCTATAGGTCCTTTCGGCAAATCCTCCTGTCTTAGAACACCGCCTCTTATCGCATCCTCAATGTCGTGATTTATGTACGCTATCTTGTCGCTGAATTTTACGACCTGACCTTCAAGCGTTTTAGCGGTAGCGTTGGTGTGGCACAGGATGCCGTCAATCACTTCGCTTGTAAGATTAAGCCCTTGACCGTTCTTTTCAATCACCTCGACTACTCGCTTGCTCTGCTCGTAATGCCTGAAATGGTCGGGAACAAGCTGATCCAGCGTTCTCTCTCCGTCATGCCCGAAGGGAGTATGTCCAAGATCGTGACCGAGCGCTATAGCTTCCGTAAGATCTTCGTTTAGTCTTAACGCTCTTGCTATTGTTCTGGCAATCTGCGATACCTCAAGGGTATGCGTAAGACGTGTTCGGTAGTGGTCTGATTTCGGTATCAGAAAAACCTGCGTCTTGTGCTTAAGCCGTCTGAAAGAATTGCAGTGGATTATTCTGTCACGATCCCTTTGAAATTCCGTGCGTATATCACACGGAGACTCATATACCTTTCTGCCCTTCGTAGCTGTGCTTTTGCAGGCATAGGGCGAAAGCGTCAGATCTTCAATTTCTTCGGTAACCGTGCGTGGTAATTTACCGTTATTTGAGTCCAAATATCACACGACCTTTCCGTCAACGACAAATCGAAGATGAGCAACCTTCCGGCTGTTCATCTTCCGAAGTAATATACTTTAAAATATGAAAAAAGTCCTTTATTTTTTTATTTTTGTTTAAAATTCGACATATCCGCTTTTCAGCTTCTCGATTTTGACCTTGCCGTTGCATCTGTCGGTCAGCTTTGCCGTAAGACTTTCTGTAAACTCGGATTTTACGTCGGTATAGATGCATACGCTGTCTGTGAATTCTGTGTCACGGATAATCGACTCAAATTCAGGCAACACAGAATTGACTATACCGTACATAGTATAGTCGCAGCTTATTTTAAGGCTGTCCGCTACCTCCATATTTACAATTTCGGCATTTGCAAGAGCCATTGATGCGCCTTTTGAGTAAGCGTGGACAAGCCCTCCCGTACCGAGCAGAATCCCTCCGAAATAACGGGTCACAACGCATACGACATCTGTTATGCCGTTTTTGAAAAGAACGTCATAAATGGGCATACCCGCAGTACCGCCCGGCTCGCCGTCATCGCTGTGTCTGCCGGTATTGTTGTTGCGAAGAATATAGGCATAGCAGTTGTGGGTGGCTTTTCTGTGCATCGCTCTTATTTCGTTTATGAAGCCTATAGCTTCTTCCTCTGTTCCGGCAGGCGAAATGTATCCGATAAATTCTGATTTTTTCTCGGTAAAAGACGCTTCAGTGCGGTTTCTTATCGTTTTGTAGCTCAATATACGCCTCTGTCAGTTTTTGCTGTCTTTAAGCGACGCTCTTGTCTTTCTTACATCGGTAAGGTTCGAGGTGAGAAGCTCGTCAACCCTGCTGAGCATACTTTCAACATATTTGTTGGTCGCACTTTTGATCTCTTTGGACTTTGTCTGCGCCGAGGTGAGTATCTCGTGAGCCCTGTTCTGCGCCTGCTTTGTGATAACTTCCTCGGATACCATAGCTTTTGCTTTTTCTTCGGCTTTTCTGATTATGCTTTCGGCTTCTGCCTTAGCATCGTTAATAATCACTCTGCGGTCGTTTACAAGTGCCTGTGCCTGTTTTATTTCGCCGGGGAGGTTCAGCCTTACCTGTCCGATAAAATCTCTGAACTGCTCAACGTCAATAAGGGATTTACCTCTTGTCAGGGGAACGTTCTTTGATTTGTCAAGCTCAATGTCCATTGCCTCAAGAATTTCTTCAATGCTCATTTTAATACCGTCCTTTCAAACATCTGATTTATTTTTACGAAATATAATTCGTCAGTATCTTTTCAGCCTTTCGTTTATTCTGTCAAGTATGCACTCCGGAACGAAATCGCTTATATCTCCGCCGAACATCGCTATCTGCTTTACCATACTGGATGACAGATAGGTATACTCGCTCTTTGAAGTCAGGAATATCGTTTCGGCTTTGTAGCACAGCTTTCTGTTGGCCTGTGCCATCTGGAATTCATATTCGAAGTCAGAAATAGCACGAAGACCCTTTACGATAACATCTGCGTTATGCTCGTTGAAATAGTCGATGAGAAGTCCTTCGTTGCTGTCGACTTCAACATTTCCTATGCCTTCCGCTACAACGCTTTCACGCAGGAACTGTTTTCTTTCATCTATTGTAAAACTGCACGGCTTGAGCGGATTTACCGATACAAGCACGATTACTTTATCAAACAGCTTTGACGCTCTTGAAATAATCTCAAGATGACCGTATGTTACAGGGTCAAAGCTACCGGGATATATAGCTGTTTTCATATTTTATTCCTCGTCTTCCGTCTGTGGTTTTCTGTAGAATGTAAGTGCGGTTTTGCCGTATTTTTTTGATTTTGTAATGACAAATCCGTTTATTTCTTCGGGCAATCTGCAGCCCGGTTCATGCTCGCATATTATTACGCCCGTATCCTTCATTTTCTCGGTAAGAGCCGGCAGAGAACGCTGTATAAGGCTTTTCTCATACGGCGGGTCGAGCAGGGCAATGTCGAATTTCTCTCCTGTGGTTCTTAAGAATGCGGAGTTGGGCATATTGACAATCTCGCACTGACTTTCAAAGCCGACGTGGGCTACATTCTGCTTTATGAATTTTATCGAATTCTGACTGCTGTCCACAAGATACGCTTTTTTAGCTCCTCTGCTTACAGCCTCTATTCCAAGCTGACCGGAGCCTGAAAATAAATCAAGCACAACGCTTCCTTCTGTTTCAAACTGTATAGCGCTGAATATTGCCTCTTTTACGCTGTCCTTTGTGGGACGCACATCAAGTCCTTCGGGTGCAATCAGCTTTCTGCCTCTTGCCGTTCCTGTGATTACTCTCATCTTATTTCCTTTCCTTTGTCAATCAAAAATTCTCTTTAATAAAATCGTATATTTCAATTGCTTTTTCTTCTTTAACTTTAGCTACGGATGCAATCTCATCGGGAGATGCGTCCTTGAGTGCCTGCTTTGTCTTGAAATGCTTTATCAGAGCGAGCGCCTTTGCTTCTCCTATGCCTTTGATTTTTGTCAGCTCCAGTTCATAAGTTTTTTTCTTATGGGTCTGCTGCTGGAATGAAAGCGAGAAGCGGTGAACCTCGTCCTGAATGTTTGTCATCAGCGAAAACAGCTTCCTGTTGGCGTTTATCTGTATTTCTTCCCCCTGCGCCGCAATCGCTCTTGTACGGTGCTTATCGTCCTTCACAAGTCCGTATAGCGGTATAGAAACATTCATGCTGTCAAGCACCTGCTGTACAGCGTGTACATGACCCTTTCCGCCGTCCAGAAGAATAAGGTCTGGCAGCGGCGCAAAACTCTCGTCACCGTCAAGATAACGCTGTATGCGTCTTTGCAATACCTCCTGCATACACGCATAGTCGTTCTGACCGATAACGTTCTTTATTGTAAATTTCCTGTAGCCTGCCTTATACGGTCTGCCGTTGCGGTACACTATCATACCGCCGACCCTGCTGTCCTCTCCGAGATTTGATATATCATAGCTTTCAATAACTGTCGGTATCTTAGGTAAGCCCAGCAGCTTTGCAAGATCCTCCAGTGCGTTTATTTCCTTAACCGTCCTGCCGACCTTCATCGAAAGGTACTCAGAGGCGTTCTGCTTAGCTAAAAGCACCCTTGACAATCCTTCGCCCCGCTGAGCCACCGTGACAGTAACCTTATGTCCGCAAAGAGCGGAGAAGTATTCTTCGAGGATTGCACTGTCCTCCATTTCCTTGTCTATATAAATCTGTTTCGGAATCGCATCTGTCCTTGCGCTGTAGTATTCGACCAGAAAATCCGAACGCATCTGACCGGGGTCATATTCGTCACCGATGAAGAAATTCATCTTGTCGGTTATTCTTCCGCCACGGTAGCACATAACAGCAATACTTGCAAGCTCAACGTTCTGAGCCAGTGCTACAACGTCAAAATCGTATGTCTTGTCGGAGAATATATCCTGACCGTCCTTCATTTTCTCAATTGCGTTTATACGGTCACGGAGTTTTGCGGCTTTTTCAAACTCAAGATTCTCCGATGCTTCGTACATCTGCTCGGTAAGACGTTCTACGCTCGCCTTACTGCCGTTTTGCATATACTCTATTGCAGAGTGTATAAGGCTGTTGTATTCGTCCTGCTTTATCTTGCCGGTACAAACGCCCATACATCTTTTTATATGATAATTAAGGCACGGACGCTCTTTCCTGAAATCTCTCGGAAAGACCTTGTGACAGGACGGGAACATAAAGATTCTGTTGACCTCATCGACCGCCTGCTTTGCAGTAAATCCGCTCGTGAACGGGCCGAGATACTCCGCATTCTTATCGTTGCAGTTAAGCGCATAAGAAATTCTCGGATATGGCTCTTTTGTGATTTTTATATAATTATAGCCCTTATCGTCCTTTAGCAGTATATTATATTTGGGATTGTACTGCTTTATCAGACTGCATTCAAGAACAAGTGCGTCAAGTTCGCTCGGTGTGACAATGAAGTCAAAATCATAGATATTTTCGACCAGCTTCCTTGTCTTTGCGTTATGGCTCTCAAGCGCATGAAAATATGTTGTTACACGGTTCTTCAGGGCTTTTGCCTTACCGACGTAGATTATCCTGCCCGTCTTGTCTTTCATCAGATAGACACCGGGGGACAGCGACAGCTTATTCGATTTATCTTTTAAAAAGCCAAGTCTATCGTTCAATGGTCACACACTCCGGAAAATCAGATAAATTATCCATATAGATATTTATATTGTATCATTTTTTATGTCCGATTACAAGTAGTTTTTGAAAATATTGACGAATAACGGCGCAATGTGTTTTTTCGTCTTTTTAAAAAATGCTTTGACTTTTAGAGCCGAGTGGTGTATAATAGCAAGAGATATATTTTTTATCCTGAAAAGAGAGGTTTATTTTATGAGAGCAGTAGTTGCGGTTATTGGTAAAGATACAGTAGGTATTCTCGCTAAGGTAAGTAATATCTGTGCGGAGTGCAATGCAAACGTTATGGACGTTACACAGACGATAATGCAGGATCTTTTTGCTATGACAATGCTTATTGACATAACAAAGTGTTCCGTTGATTACAACGTACTTGCAGACAAGCTGAAAGAAGCCGGAAACGATATGGGTCTTCAGATACACGTTATGCATGAAGATATTTTCAATTCGATGCACAATATATAATTACATACGGGAGAAACTAAATGTTCAATTCAAAAGATATTCTTGAAACCATCAAGATGATACAGGAAGAAAATCTTGACATCCGTACTATCACAATGGGTATCTCGCTTCTTGACTGTATCGACAGCGATATAGACAAATCCTGCGAAAAGGTATACGAGAAGATGATGCGTGTTGCTGAGCATCACGTTGAAACAGGTGAGATAATAGAAAAGCGCTACGGTATTCCGATAATCAACAAGCGCCTTTCGGTAACACCCATCTCGATGCTTGCGGCAGCCGCAAAGGGAAGCCCCGTAAAGTTCGCAAAAACTCTTCAGAGAGTAGCAGAGGGTACGGGCGTAAACTACATCGGCGGTTATTCCGCACTTGTTCAGAAGGGTTTTGCGGCAGGCGACCTTGAGCTTATAAACTCTATACCCGAAGCGCTTGCAGAAACATCAAACGTATGTTCTTCGGTCAATGTCGGCTCTACAAGAGCGGGTATCAATATGGATGCTGTTGCTCTTATGGGTAAGATTATAAAGCAGGCTTCTGAAGCAACTAAGGATAACCATTGTTTCGGTGCCGCAAAGATAGTGGTTTTCTGCAATGCCGTTGAGGATAATCCTTTTATGGCAGGTGCCTTCCACGGTGTCGGCGAGGCGGATTGCGTTCTTAATGTCGGCGTAAGCGGACCCGGAGTTGTTCGTTCGGCACTTTCCAAGATGCCTGACGCAAGCATAAGCGAAGTCGCAGAGCAGATAAAGAAAACCGCATTCAAGATTACCCGTATGGGTCAGCTTGTAGGCGCTGAGGCAAGCAAGATGCTCGGCGTACCTTTCGGTATCGTTGACCTTTCACTTGCTCCTACTCCCGCAGTAGGCGACAGTGTTGCGCATATCCTTGAGGAAATCGGTCTTGAGAGCTGCGGCGCACACGGTACAACAGCCGCACTTGCGATGCTGAACGATGCGGTAAAGAAGGGCGGCGTAATGGCGTCCTCAAGCGTAGGCGGTCTTTCAGGCGCATTTATCCCCGTATCAGAGGATGCAGGTATGATAGACGCTGTAAACCGTGGCGCATTATCAATAGAAAAACTCGAAGCCATGACAGCTGTTTGCTCTGTCGGTCTTGATATGATAGCCGTTCCCGGCGATACATCCGCCGATACGATCTCGGCAATCATCGCAGACGAAGCCGCTATAGGTATGGTAAACTCAAAGACAACGGCAGTCCGTGTAATTCCCGCAATAGGAATGAAGGAAGGCGACACGCTTGAGTTCGGTGGTCTGTTCGGAAGCGGTCCGGTAATGAAGCTCAGCAAGTTCTCCTCGTCAAAATTCATTTCAAGAGGCGGACGTATTCCCGCACCCTTACAGAGCCTTAAAAACTAACATTGAACCGCAGGACATCCTGCGGTTTTTCAATATCTTGACATTTGCGTTCGACAGGAAAAAGTCTTGTCAAGGATATTATCATACAAATTTTTCAAAGTCTTTTTGGTAATAATTCGGCTTGTTTTTTGTGAATAATTGTAGTAAACTTAATTATGATTTTAGATTTATGCCTATTGAAAGGTGGTGTTCCGATGGATGTAATCAGCGAGATTATCGCTTATGAGAAGCACGCCGAAGAAATAGTTGCACAGGCAAACAAAAAAGCCGAAGCCATTCTTTCCGATGCGGCGGCTCTCCGTGAAAAAGAACGTATCGTCTGCGAAGAAGAACGCAGTGACAAGATAAACAGCTATCACGATGAGCTTAAAAAGAGCGGAGAAGAGCATTGCTCTGCGACTGCAGCCGAGTGCAACGCTGTCATTAAGCGTCTTGACGATGAATTCTCGAAGAACAGGGATAAATGGACAGACGAGATATATAAAAATATCATTTCGGTTGAATGACAGCATAGCATAAGTATTCGGAGGTGATTTCATGTCGGCAGGTTCGGCGGCGGTCATTGCCAAAGCAAGAGCCAAGTACGGCGGGCTTCTGGGTCTTGATGAATATAAGACCTTGATCTCAAAGGCAAATGTCGGTGAGATCGTGGCTCAGCTGAAAACATACGGTGATTTCTGTGAGGATTTTTCAGCGGTTGACAATACGGTTAGGCGAAGTCAGGCTGAAAGGCTGATGGAAAAACGTCTTTTCAGAATATATGACGAGCTGAGAAAATTCTGTCCGGGCAGTAAAAACAAGTTCTATGATTTTCTGCTTATACAGGAGGAAATAAAACAGATTATCAATGCCGCAATGTATATCGGCGCAGGCGTTTACGATTTGTTCATTCCGGGCTTTCCGGGTTATCTGACGAATATCTGTTCTTACGATATTCGGGCACTTTCAAAAGCAAGAACATTTGATGAAATACTGGATGTTCTGAAGGGTACGCCGTATTATGACGTTCTTGCTCCTCTTTCCGACGGAACTAAGGCTTTTCCGCCCATTGTTTCTGTTGATTATGAGCTTACAAAATATCTTTATACGACGCTTTTTTCCCGTATAAAAAAGGATATGTCCGGCAGTGAACGCACGGAAGTAGAAAAATGTATACGCAGACGTTGCGATATGTACAATATCAAGATATGCTATCGGCTGAAAGGACTTTTCAAAATGTCAACCGAAGATGTGGTTGCGCATACTCTGCCTTTTTGCGACAGATTCGATAAAAAGACAATGGAACAGATACTGACGAAAGCCGATAACGAGCCGATATTGCCGCTTCTGCTGAAGCTTCCTTATTTCAAGGATATTAACGAGGAGCAGGCAACGGACATCGAAACGGCGGTATATACGTCAAACAAACGTTATTATGACGCAAAGCTTGCATTGTCGCAGTGCGACAGCACGGTTATATATTCACTGACTGAGCTTTTGCAGATTGAAAACAGAAATTTAACAACTGTGATAGAGGGCGTAAGGTACTCGCTCGAACCGTCACAGATAGAAAAAATGCTGATATTATAGAGCAAATATACAGCGAAAGGAATGATATAATGGCAGTTGAGAAGATGTCACTTATATCGGTCAGCGGACCTCTCAAAAAAGTCAACAAAACTCTTGTACGATGTTGCGAAACGAAATGTTTTCACATTGAGCCGTCATTTTATACCATGACCTACGGCTCCGCACATTTCAAGACGCTGAAAGACAAGGACATTTACGGCGGTCTTATGAAACGAGCGGATGTATTGTCCGTCGGGCTTGGGATAAAAAACAAAACCGTTTCGTATGACGATATACAGATGGAGGCAATCCATGACTTCGATATGTATTTCACAGAGCTTGAACAGCGTGTGATGCCTGTCATAGAACAAAAGAACGAGCTTGAGAAATCAATAGACGAATACAGCCATGTATTAAGGCAGGTCGGAAACCTGTCGAATCTAAACGTTGATTTCAAGGATTTGTTCAGCTGTAAGCACGTCAAGATACGTTTCGGCAAATTGCCGTCGGAAAGCTATACGAAGCTTGATTTCTACAGCGAAAAAGGCTTTGTGTTTGAGCCGCTTGAAGAAAAGGACGGTTATGTCTGGGGTCTTTATTTTGCCCCGGTGGAAGAAAGCGTACAGATAGACGATATTTTCAGAAGCCTTTATTTTGAGCGGATACGTTTACCGGACTTCCTTCACGGCGACGGAGAAACAGCCGCCGCAGAGCTTAACAGACAGCTTAAGGAACTGGAAATAAAGCTGAAGGATGTAAAGGAAGAGCTTGCGGTCATAAAGAAAAATGAAGAAACGCAGTTTGAAAAGGTGCGCAGCAAGCTGATTTTCCTTAACAACAGCTATGAACTGAGAAGTCAGGTTTCGGTAATCAACAATAAATTCTATATGGCGGGTTTTGTCCCGACAAGAGAAGTAGAAAAGTTCAGGGAGCATCTGTCGGGCGTATCGGATATTGTTATCGAGGAAAAGAAGTATTTCGTTGATGACAGGATGAAGCCTCCGACAAAACTCAGAAATAACCGGCTGTTCAGACCGTTTGAGATGTTCGTCAATATGTACGGCTTGCCGTCATACACGGGTATCGACCCGACACCGTATGTCGCTATAACGTATATGCTGATATTCGGCATAATGTTCGGCGATCTCGGACAAGGGCTTGTAATCTCGCTTTTCGGATTCATACTTACAAAGTGGAAGAAAGCAAAGCTCGGTCCGATAATGGAGCGTATCGGCATAAGCTCGGCGATATTCGGATGCCTTTACGGATCGGTGTTCGGAAATGAAGATATAATAAAGCCTTTCTTCCATATCGAACCGCTTTACTCTGTACTCGGAAAGCCGAACAGCATATTCCAGATCTCAACCTATCTGCTTATAGCGGCGCTTGCGATAGGTGTCATATTGATAGTGGTTTCAATGACGATGAATATTGTGCTGTCATTCAGGCGCAAGGATTATTCCTCCGCACTGTTCGGAGCAAACGGCATAACCGGTATGATATTCTATATCGCAGTCGTAGCGGCGGCAGGACTTCAGCTCGGATTCGGCATAGAGATGTTCACATTGCCGTATATACTTCTTCTGGTGATACTGCCACTCGGCATTATGATGTTCAAAGAGCCTCTTGCACACCTTGTCGCAAACTCGATAAAACGCAACGTTGTCAATTTAAAGCATAAGACGGTTGCCGATGCGGCAATTATGGCTTCCGATACGATGAGCGAAGAATTGCTCAGAAAAACAAGAGAAGACCTCGAAAAGCTGAACGATCTGAAATTTGTCCGTGCGGTTTACGGAAAGATGCCCCGTGAAAGCTATAACAAGCTGGGATACTTTACCGACAAGGAATTTGTGTTTATTCCTATCACAGAAAACGACGATAACGTCTACGGTGTTTATTTTGTATCAAAACAGCACAGGGCAATGGTGGATGATATATTTGCAGGCCTTTATTTTGAACGTATGAAGATGCCCGCAGAGCTTACGTCACCCGGAAGACCCGACCAGAACGATAAGGATAAGCCGAAGGAGAAAAAGTCTGTCGGCAACTTCATTATTGAAGGCGTCATCGAACTGTTCGAAACCTGTCTTTCATATCTTACAAACACAATGTCATTCCTCCGTGTAGGTGGATTTATCCTGAGCCACGCAGGTATGATGCTGGTCGTAGGAGTGCTGGCTGGCGACGGTGGCGTCGGTACCGTGATTGTACAGATACTCGGAAACGCTTTCGTAATCGGTATGGAGGGATTCCTTGTAGGCATTCAGGTATTAAGACTTGAATTTTATGAGATATTCGGTCGTTTCTATGTAAGCGATGGAAAGAGCTTTGAGCCGCTTAAGGCTAATTTGAATTAATTTCGGGAGGAAATGAGAAATGTTACTGTTTTTACTGCCTTTATTTGCACTGGCACTGATTATGTTGCCGTTCTTTGTAATGCTTAAGAGAAGAAAAGAGGGTAAGCCCTTAAAGACAAGAAAAGCTATACTTATAAATGCAGGCTCGTTTATCGGCGTTATGGTCATGATGAGCGTATTCGTACCGCTTTTTGCATTTGCTTCGGCTGAAGGTGCCGCAGAAGCCGCACAGACAGCGCTCAGCGTAGGTGACGGACTTAAGTATCTCGGTGCGGCGCTTGCAACAGGTCTTGCAACAATCGGTACAGGTATTGCCGTAGGCGGTGCCGCTCCCGCAGCTATCGGAGCTACCGCGGAAAACGACAAGAACTTCACGAAGGCTCTTATCTTCGTTGCACTCGGCGAAGGTGTCGCTATCTACGGACTTCTGATTTCGATACTTATCCTTTATTCATGATAGCCGAAAGGTACAGAAAAATGAAATTTTTTCTTATCAGTGACAACACAGATACACAGATGGGTATGCGTCTTGCAGGGATTGAAGGCATAGTAGTAAGCCGACCCGAAGAAGTCACGGATGCACTGGAAAAAGCAAAGGCCGATAAAGACATCGGCGTTGTACTTATGACGGAAAAGCTCATCAATATGTGCAAACAGACAGTGTATGATATGAAACTGAACAGCACAAAGCCGCTGATAGTGGAGATACCCGACCGACACGGAACATCGGATATAAGCAAATCCATTGACGGCTATGTGCGTGATGCAATAGGACTGAAATTATAATTAATCAGAAGGGAGCAGCTGTATGCCGGAAGTTCAGGACAGAATAGAAAAGCTGGGCAATTCAATTCTTTCCGACGCTCAGAAAAAAGCGGAAGAAATAATCAGCAAGGCACAGCAGCAGGCTGACGAGCTGACAGAGCAGGCGAGAGAGCAGTACAGACGCAGTGAAGAAAACGAGGTCGCACTGGACAGACAGAAGACCCATACTCTTTACGCAAAGGAATTATCAAAGAGCGACTTTGCCGCACATAAGTCGGTGCTTGCTCACAGGTGCGGGCTTGTAGACAGCTTGTTTGAAGATATTAAGAATAAACTTGAAGAATTTGCAAAGAGCGATAAATATAGCGGATTTATGACCGCTCTTGCCGAAAAAGCAGACAAAGAGCAGGCTTTCAGCGAAGACTGTGTGATAAATGTCGGCAGAAACGATAAACGGCTTGCCGATGATATAGCGCAGAAGTACGGCATCGGTGTTGCTGTTGACCGTAATATTGAGCTTGGCGGATTGTCTGTTTACTATCCGTCGGAAAATATATATATCGACTATACGCTTGACCTTGCTTTAGAACAGGAGCGAAAGGCTTTTGTGGCAGGTCACGGCGAACTGTCACTATAACGGGAGGAGTTGCAATGAACTGTATTTATGCGATTAACGGACCCGTTGTAAAGGTCAGGGATACAAAATCATTCTCAATGCGTGAGATGGTAATGGTCGGTAAGAGCAAGCTCATAGGAGAGGTAATCGGCGTAACCGATGAAATGACAACGATTCAGGTTTACGAGGGTACAGCAGGACTTATGCCCGGCGACCCTGTAGAGCCTACAGGAACACCTATGAGCGCAACGCTCGGACCCGGCATAATATCCAATATTTATGACGGTATCCAGCGTCCGCTTAAAGCTATGACGGCTCTCAGCGGCGTATATGTTACTGAGGGCAGTGCAATAGCCGCACTCGATGAAGAACGTGAATTTGATGTCACAGTGACTGTAAAGGTCGGCGATAAACTGCACGGCGGAGATATATATGCGCAGTGTCCCGAAACGCCGCTTATTACGCACAGATGTATGGTACCTCCTTATACTGAGGGTACAGTAGAATATGTTGCGCCTGACGGCAAGTATAAGGTCAACGATGTGATAGTAAAACTCAGGATAGACGAAGAAACGGTGCAGGAGCTTACTCTTGTACAGAAGTGGCCTATCAGAACGCCAAGACCTATAAATAAGCGTCTGCCGATCTCAAAGCCGCTTATTACCGGACAGCGTATAGTAGATACCGTGTTACCGCTTGCAAAGGGCGGTACAGCCGCTATACCCGGCGGTTTCGGTACAGGTAAGACGATGACTCAGCATCAGCTTGCTAAGTGGTGCGATGCGGATATTATCGTGTATATCGGTTGCGGTGAGCGTGGCAACGAGATGACTCAGGTACTTGAGGAATTCTCTGAGCTTATCGACCCGAAGTCGAACCGTCCGCTGACGGACAGAACGGTGCTTATTGCGAATACTTCAAATATGCCCGTAGCCGCCCGTGAAGCATCTATCTATACGGGTATCACGCTTGCCGAGTATTATCGTGATATGGGCTATCATATTGCTATAATGGCGGATTCGACATCACGCTGGGCAGAGGCACTGCGTGAAATTTCCGGACGACTTGAAGAAATGCCTGCGGAAGAAGGCTTCCCGGCATATCTTCCGTCAAGACTTTCCGAATTCTACGAGCGTGCAGGCTATGTCGAAACGTTGAACGGCAGAGAGGGCAGTGTTACGATTATCGGCGCCGTATCTCCGCAGGGATCGGACTTCTCTGAGCCTGTAACGCAGAATACAAAGCGTTTCGTTCGTTGCTTCTGGGCGCTCGACAAGAATCTTGCTTATGCAAGACACTATCCGGCTATCAACTGGAATATGAGCTATTCGGAGTACAGCGACGATTTAGCTGAGTATTACAACGAACACGTCGGCGAAGAATTCTGCCGCTACAGACAGGAAATATCGACCTTGCTGGTTGAAGAGAACAACCTTATGGAGATAGTAAAGCTGATTGGTGCGGATGTTCTGCCTGACGACCAGAAGCTGATAATAGAAATCGCCCGTGTTATAAGAGTAGGCTTCTTACAGCAGAATGCTTTCCATAAGGACGATACATTCGTTCCGCTTGAAAAGCAGAAGCTGATGATGAAAGCAATCTTACTTCTTTATCACAACTCGCTGAACGCTATAAACGGCGGTAAGCCGATATCGGAGATTATCTCATACGGTTTCTTCGATAAACTGATAAAGATGAAGTACGATATACCTAACGACAAGCTCGAAATGTTTAACGAATATTTTGATATGATAAACAGCAAGTTTGCCGATGATTAAACCCGATAGGAGATTATTTTATGATTCAATATGCAGGACTGAGTGAAATAAACGGACCGCTTGTCTGCCTTGAGGGTGCCAAAGGTGTTTCTTATGATGAGATAGCAGAGATAAAGCTGGAGGACGGCACAAAGCGTTTAGGCCGTGTCGTTGAAATGCAAGGCGATAAAGTCGTCTTGCAGGTGTTTGAGGGTACAAACGGCATCTCGCTCACAAATACAAAAATCAGCTTTACGGGAAAGCCGCTTGAGATTCCGCTTTCTACCGAAATGCTCGGCAGAACATTCAACGGCGCAGGCAAGCCGATCGACGGACTTGGTGAAGTTTTTCCGCAGAAATACGGCGATATAAACGGCCGTGCATTGAACCCCGTTGCACGTTCTTATCCCAGAAACTATATACACACGGGTATTTCCTCAATAGACGCACTTATGACGCTTATCAGAGGTCAGAAACTGCCTATATTCTCAGGCTCCGGTCTGTCGCATAACAAGCTGGCGGTGCAGATAGTAAAGCAGGCTAAGATTGCCGACAGCGAGGGAAAGGACTTTGCGGTTGTATTTGCCGCAATGGGCGTTCAGAATGACGTTGCGGAGTATTTCAGACGTTCCTTTGAGGAAACCGGCGTTATACAGCGTGTTTGTATGTTTCTTAATCTCTCGAACGATCCTATCATAGAGCGTATCCTGACACCCAGATGTGCGCTTACTGTGGCGGAATATCTTGCGTTTGAGAAGAATATGCACATACTTGTTATCATGACCGACCTTACCTCATACTGTGAGGCTCTGCGTGAGTTTTCTTCATCAAAGGGAGAGATTCCCGGAAGAAAGGGTTATCCCGGTTATCTTTATTCCGACCTTGCCTCTATGTATGAAAGAGCAGGCGTAGTAGAGGGCAGTACAGGCTCTGTTACGCAGATACCGATACTTACAATGCCTAACGATGATATTACACACCCTATCCCAGACCTTACGGCATATATCACGGAGGGTCAGATAGTGTTTGACAGAAATCTTGACCAGACAGGAATTTATCCCGGACTTTCCGTATTGCTTTCGCTGTCACGTCTTATGAAGGACGGCATAGGAGAACAGTACACAAGAGCGGATCACGCCGATGTTTCAAACCAGCTTTTTGCTTGCTATGCAAGAGTGCAGGACGCAAGAGCTCTTGCGTCGGTTATCGGTGAAGACGAACTTTCCGCATCGGATAAGGCGATTATGAAGTTCGGCACGATGTTTGAAAAGTACTTTCTCAATCAGGGTTTCGATGAGAATCGTTCTATGGACGAAACGCTGGATCTTGCTTGGGATTTGCTTTCGCTTCTTCCCGCAAGTGAACTTGACCGTGTAAACGAACAGCTTATAAAAGAACATTATCACCCCGAAAATGCTAAGAGATTTGTATAACAGTTACTATATGAAAGGCAGGTGAGTGTATGGCTGAACAGGTTTTCCCGACCAAAGGCAATCTTATCAAGGCTAAACGTTCCTTACAGCAGGCAAAGCAGGGCTTTGAACTTATGGACAGAAAGCGTAACGTTCTGATAAGAGAAATGGTGGCGCTGACCGATAAATCAAAGCTGGTGCGAGGAAATATCGAGCAGACCTATGAAAAGGCTTATGCCGCCTTACAGAAGGCTAACATTACGCTCGGCTCGGTATCAACGCTGACGCAGTTTGTACCTGAAGAAACCGATCTTAAAATATCTTTCAGAAGCGTTATGGGCGTTGAGCTTCCTACAGTTGAGCTTCCCGATAAGCCTATAGTTCCGCAGTATGATATTGCAATGACAAATTCATATCTTGACAACGCTTATATCTGCTTTAATGAAACAAAAAAGCTGACAGTCGTACTCGCCGAGATTGAAAACAGTATATACAGGCTCGCCGTTGCTATAAAAAAGACGCAGAAACGTGCCAACGCACTGAAAAATATAATTATTCCGAAGTACGAGGCACAGGTAAGATTTATCTCAAACTCTCTTGAAGAAAAGGAACGTGAGGAATTCTCACGTCAGAAGGTTATCAAGAGTACCAAGATAAAGAAAGAGCAGGCGCAGAAGGAAAAAGAACAGGCAAAAACCGAATAAATAAAAGCCGCACAGAATGGTCATCCATCTGTGCGGCTTTGCATTTATATATGATTAATTATACCTCAACAAAAATTGCACCGCTTGCGGGAACGGTAACTGTATCTGCGCCAACAGAGCCGTTTTCGCCGAGCGTGTAAATTGCCTTTCCGCCCTTTGCATAATCTGCATTGACAGTTACGGCCTTATCGGACGGATTGATGAACACATAAACCGTCTGATTGTCGCTGCTTCTCTTGTATACCAGCGGATAACCGTCACTGCTGACAAACTCAAAGGCAGAGAGATTGTGAAGAGCGGGATTATCGTTTCTGACTTTTATCAGCTTCTTTACCTCATTGTAAAGTGATTTGTCATCGAGCATCTGCTTTTCGACAGTAGGTCTGTCGGGTGCGTCATCCTGCTTTATATAAAGCTGTGACTTGTCCGCAGTTGAAAATCCGTCATTTGCGGTGCTGTCCCACTGCATAGGACTTCTTGAGCCGGTGCGGTTATAGCCGCCCTCTACCGATACAAGACCTTCTACAAAATTCATTCCGATCTCATCGCCGTAGTATACAAACGGTGCGCCGGGCATTGTGAGAAGAAAAGCAAAACAGCATTTAAGCTCGTCCTCATCCCTGCCTCTTGCAAGTCTGTCCATATCGTGATTGCCTGACGGAATGCAGATAAGTCCGCCGCCTGTCGTTGCCTTTTCGTGATAGCCGTTGTACTGCTCGGCAAAGATTGCGGGAGTACCTTTGCCCCTCTTTGAAAAGAATGGCTCAGCACTTCTGAACATCGAGTTGTAGCCCTCAGGACCGAAGTGCAGTAAGAAGTCCATATCAAAGCCGCCCTGCAGCGAATATTGCGGCTCTCCCCACTCAGATACCATAGCGGCTTCGGGATATTCGCTCTTAAGATAACCCGTTATATCCTGCCATAGCTTGATTGTTTCTTTATATTCGGGATCGCATTTTACAAGAGAGCCTGCCATATCCACTCTGAAACCGTCACAGCCCATGTCAAGCCAGAACTTCATAACATCCTTGATTGCGGCTCTTGTCGCCATAGGTCCGGGATCTGTAGGCTTTTGCTGATAAGCATACTTAGGCTCGGCATATCCGTAGTTCAGCGCAGGCTGAGATGAGAAGAAGTTGACTGCGGCACTGCCGTCACGGTCCGATATGCCTCTTATACAGTTAAGGCCCTCCGGTTGCTCCCATATATTGCTTGTCCAGATATATCTGTCGGTATACTCGTTGCTTTCGGGGAGCATCGACTTTTTGAACCATTCATGCTCTACCGAAGTGTGACCGGGTACAAGGTCAAGAAGAATGTGCATCCCACGCTTATGGCACTCATCGAAAAGTCGCTTTAAATCATCGTTTGTTCCGTATCTTGCGGCGGCTTTTTTATAGTCCCTTACATCATAGCCCGCATCACCGAAGGGCGAATCAAAGCAAGGGTTCATCCATATTGCGTTGAAGCCCGTTTCCTTGATATAGTCCAGCTTTTCAATTATACCCTGAAAATCTCCGATACCGTCACCGTTTGTATCATTGAAGGATTGCGGGTATATCTCGTAAAAAATTGCATTTTCCAACCACTTAGCCATAAAATACCTCCTGTTTGTCGGAATTGTAAATTGATTGACATCGTTTACATACTGGTATTATAAACTAAGACGGCGGAAAATGCAAGTGCTATTTCATGAAAAATACATAAAAAAGTACCAGAATCAGCTTGTAATCGGCGTGGTCACGCCATAAGATAAACGCTACAGCGGCAACCTTCATCAAGTCGTCGTCCTTCATCAGCTTGCCTATAATATCCATATCGGTACTGCGGGCTGAATTTCAGTTTGGTTTTTGCCCGCCCTTCTCCTGCATACGACCGCCGCTTTGACAGCGGCATCGTTCACATCCGCAGGTTTTTCCGCTTTTATCTTGATTGTTATTATGGTTATGTATCTTTGCGGTGAAATCGGGCGCAGGTCGGGAGTCTGAAACAGACTTAGAAAAATCTTCTATCTTTTTATCTGCTTCCTCTTCACTCATAAAAGTGCTTTCAAAGCTGCGCAGTATTTCGTCTACAGTGTGATTTTCGGTTTTGTCGGGAATCTCGGAATCGGCAGTATTATCAGACTTATCGCTGTAGATTACAGCGTTGCTTTCTTCATCGTCTGTGCTGCCGGCTGATGAATTTTGCTGTTTGTCGTCAGTATCGGCTGTATCCGTGTTTTCGGCAGATTTTTCTTCATTTACGGAAATATTTGTTTCGGCTTCTTCGCTTTCTTTATTTTCATCTTCAGTGTCAGAAGCCGTAATCTCGCTTTCGGCTTCGGTAATTTTCACCTGCACTGTTGTGTTTTTTGCCGAATCGGGCTTTATTGTTTCGTTCACGTTTTCTACTGTTTGAGTTGGAAGGCGTGATATTGCCGCAGCGATATTTTCGGTTTTCGGAATTTCTTCTTTCGGTTCATCTGCATCGTAACTGAGCTTTGCTTTTTCGGCTGTTCTTATTGCCGCCTCGGCATATTCTTTTTGCAAACGCTCAAATTCGGCTTTAGACATTCTTATATTACTCCATTCCATAAATTTACTCCTTTTCATAGTAGATTATCAAACAGACCGCTGTCTTTAAGATAGGGAAGCAGTGAAATCAGCCTGAAAAGCTTTACCGCCGTATCTATTTTTGCCCTGTTTTCTTCTCTTAGGTGAGGCTTCAGAGCAAGCAGAAGACCTGTATTTCTGTCCTGCTCGCTCATCTTTGACATTATCTCGCCTATCTTCATAAACATATCTATGTTTATTCCGCCGAAAATATCATCGCTGTCGGTATCGGTTGTGAATTTTTCCTCGTTTTCCGTACCGCTTGTTTCTTCTGAGGTTGAATTGTCATTTTTATTATCGGACAGCATCGCTTTAAGAATATCATCTATCTCACTCATACTGCCCTCCGTCTATTACTGATTTTTCATAGATTTTTTCAGTTCCTGCGCCTGTGCGGATTTCATCATTTTTTTGATAAGCTCAGGGTTTCCGAGTATGCTTTTTAGCTTTTTTGCGTCTTTTTCAGGCATTTTTTCGAGTGCTATCGAAATATCGCCCTTCTGCATCGCTTCTTTAAGACGTTGAGGCGTGATGCCAAGTTTACTGCTGACCGCCTCAAGCATTGAATCAACGTTGTTATTCATAACTGCCTCCTGAAATTATATTGTCAATGCGGAAAATATATTCCCGTTAAGACTGCCCTAAAACCGTATCTGATGAACTTTTTGCCAAAATCAACGATAAAAGGATATTTACGTTATATCTGTCTCTTATACACATCTCCGAGCCCACGAGACGCTCATGAATCTCG
>ENA-OYYX01000050-OYYX01000050.1-human-gut-metagenome-genome-assembly--contig:-NODE-50-length-57551-cov-11.423769_pt1 | contig 57551 bp, 35 predicted proteins | sample MGYA00244070_ERZ653464 | MGnify/ENA primary metagenome ERZ653464 (study PRJEB26926, sample SAMN06165152) | human gut metagenome | biome: ENVO:00009003; feature: ENVO:2100002; material: ENVO:00002003...
CAAAATGTTTTCAAAATGTTTTCAAAATGTTTTCAAAATGTTTTCAAAATGTTTTCAAAATGTTTTATTTTTTATTAGGAATATCAACATTTTATCGATAAATTCGCAAAATGACTGAGACAAATCTCAGTACCACAAACCTATAAAACAAGAAAAACCAACTGAAACGAAATGAAATACCGCAGCGTCATCATAGCCATTGCTACAGCATTGTCAATATCGGCATTGACCCGGATAGAATCAGCGGCGCAGACAGTAATTGCCGGCAGCATGTTCGGCCGCACATCATATCGGCTGAAGGCTGAAGTGGCAGATTCCACCAACAATGAGCCTATCAGTTTCGCCTCCATCTACATGAGGCACATCAAAGATACCGTCATAACGAATTTTTCATTGACAGGCCCCGACGGTAAATGCGAGATAAATGACGTCACCAGAGGAGATTACGATATCTTCGTGGAGTTCATGGGCTACAGCAAATACCATAAGCAGCTCTATATAAGCAAAGACATTGACCTCGGCAAAATCCTGCTGAAGCCGGACCTTGAGGCACTGAAAGCGGCGAGAGTTTCGGCCAATGTGAATGCCATGGAAATTCGTAAGGATACCATAATATATAATGCGGCGGCGTTCAGGACCATGCCTACCGACAAGCTGAAGGACCTGCTCAAGCAGATGCCGGGCGTCGAGGTGGACGGGAGCGGAAACGTGAAGGTGAACGGAAAAACCGTATCACAGATCACTCTGAACGGAAAGACATTCTTCCTGGGCGACAAGACGGCAGCGCTGAACAACCTGCCGGCATCCGTTGTGAACAAGGTGAAAGTGGTGGACAAGGAGTCCGAGACGGCAGAATTCACCGGCATCAAGGATGACAAGAAAAAGACAGTGATGGATGTGGAACTGAAGGACGAATACAAGAAAGGCGTGTTCGGAAACATCAGTGCAGGGGCAGGAACGAGCATACCGGGAAAGCAGCGGGAGGAGTACAAGGAATACAAGAAGTTCCTGTTCAACACCGGTGCGTTCATGTCGGCCTACGGCAAAAAGGACCAGCTCACGATATTGGGCAGCGGTCTCAACATTGTAGGTGCAAATGACGGAGTAATCGTCACAAGCGGCAATGAAGAATACGGCAAGAAACTGGAAGGAGGCGGGATGCACACGACTTGGCGCGGCGGAGCGAACCTGAACACGGACAGGATAAAGAAAATGGAAACCAGCGTGTCAGCTACTTTCACGTCCGACCAGGTAAACAAACGGAGCAGGACTGACCGCATCACCTACCTCGACGAGGGAAACCTGGAGGACAATGACACAAAGACATTGACCGGAGACGTGCAGAAGTTCTCGGCCGTCATGGAAATCAAGAACAAGAGTCATGGAAATCAAGAACAAGAGCAAGAAGAAATACAATTTCAAGTTCACGCCGGCATTTACCTACAATGACTACTCCGACCATGGTAACGGCTTGACTGAGAATACGTTGGACGGAGTGTCACAGAGCAGGAACATATCTTCATCAGCAGAGAAGGAAAGGACATTGTTCACGAAAGGCGACGTGACTTTCGGCGTGAAGGACATCGGGAAGAAAGGGCGTTCCGTGACGGTTTCAGGCTCATATGCTTACGGCAGCCTGGACGGGAACTCCAGCGAAAGCACGAACACCACGTATCTGGACGGAAGCACGGTTTCGAGGGACCTGCTGTATGACAATGAGGGCACACGGTACTCATACGGCGGCAGTTTCAAATATGTGGAGCCTATCGTAAAGCATTGGGCAGCAGAGGCTTTCGCATCCAGCTACTACAAGGTACAGACAAGCACGTCCGACGCATTCAACGCGGCGGACAACAGCAACAACGAGTATTATTCCTCACTTAGCGAGAACTACTACATCACGAACTACGGCAGGCTTCTGGTCCAGTACAACAACAAGTCCACCAATCTTCAGGCCGGCGGTTTCGTGAGGGTCATAAACAATGAGAACCACGGCCGGTCCTACGGACTGGACACCCATACCGGAAAGGGAGAATGGGCCACTGCATGGTCTCCTTTCCTGAAACTGACCACGACCATAAAGGGCAATTTCATCCTCCTGAAGTACGACATGAATTCGGAAAGGCCGACTCCTTCCAGCATAACACCTGCTGCCAGGATACTGAATCCGCTGAGGATTTCTGCCGGAAACATCTATCTGAAGCCGTCGTTCACGCACGATTTCTACCTTACTGCAGACGGAGATTTCGAAAGATGGAATTACTACATCTATATGGACGGAGAATACAGCAAGGATGCGAAATCGAATGCCTCATGGTTCGACAAGAACAGCGTAAGGTACAGCATACCAGTCAATTCCAGAAAAGGCGGCGGAAGCATCCAGGGATATTACAATGCCTATATAAATCTGACCAAGAACAAGAAGCTTGCGCTAAACACCACCCTTTCATTCAGATACTCGAAATCAGTCAGTTACCAGAGCACCGGCAGACTGGACCTGATGGACATTGACCATTTCGACTACCCGACATTCATGAAGGCCTTCTGGGGAGACAATGCTTCCGGAGACTTGTTCTACTCCGGGAAAAGCGGTTTCAAGGAAAGCACTATGACAGGGGTGGAGGCCAACGCCGAAATAGGACTGAGATGCAGACCCATTGACAATCTCACCATGTCGCTTATCAGCGCGACCACCCTGGACCGCTCGAAGTACTCGCTCGACCAGAACGCGAATATGAACGTCTGGGAGTTCCGGCAGTACGGTGCCGTCGCATGGAACACGCCTATCGGCATCGACATGGTGACAAGACTGATCTGGACTTCCAGAAGAGGATATGCCAAGGGTTACAATGACGACACCTGGGACTGGTCCCTGATATTGTCCAAGAGCGTCAAGTCATTCAATTTCGCACTTGAGGTGCAGGACATTCTCGACAATGACAAGTCCATGTCGCACACTTTCAGGGAAAACTACGTCCAGGATTCCTATACCAATGTCATGGGCAGGAACATCCTGCTGCGCGTGACATGGAATTTCGGCAAGATGAACTCGTCCCGCAGCCGTGCCGCGAGGAACGCCATGTGGAAACTTTCTTATTGACAAGTCTTCCGTGCGAAAGCCTGAGAAGTTGAAATACTGAGCAATAATTGCTATATTTGGCGTTCTATAAACAAAGAGAAAGAATTCTATGGAAAAAGTGATATTGACAGGCGACAGGCCTACTGGCAAACTGCATCTTGGACATTATGTGGGATCATTGAAACGCAGAGTGGAGTTGCAGAACGCGGGAGACTACGACAAGATGTTCGTGTTCATCGCTGACGCCCAGGCACTTACAGACAATTACGACAATCCCGAGAAGGTACGCCAGAACATCATCGAGGTAGCGCTCGACTATCTTTCATGCGGAATCGACCCTGCAAAATGCACATTGTTCATACAGTCGATGATTCCGGAACTTACCGAACTGACTTTCTATTACCTGAATCTCGTGACGGTGGCCAGACTTCAGAGAAATCCTACGGTAAAGTCTGAAATCCAGATGAGGGAGTTCGAGAACTCTCTTCCTGCAGGATTCCTCTGCTACCCTGTAAGCCAGGCCGCAGACATCACCGCATTCAAAGGAACCATCGTTCCTGCAGGTGAAGACCAGGAGCCGATGCTGGAGCAGACCCGTGAAATCGTCCGCAAGTTCAACAGCATCTACGGGGACGTGCTCGTAGAACCGGAGATTCTGCTTCCGCAGAACTGTGTATGCATGAGACTTCCGGGCACTGACGGCAAGGCGAAGATGAGCAAATCGCTCGGCAACTGCATCTACCTCAGCGACGACGCAGCCACAGTATGGAAGAAGGTGAAGAAAATGTCAAACGGCGAACCTCGTATGAGCCAGGACGAACCGGGCCATCTTGAGGGCAATGCCGTATTTACCTATATGGATGCATTCAGCACAGCGGAGGACTTCGCGGAATTCTGGCCGGAGTTCAAGAGCCTGGACGAGCTGAAGGAACAGTATGTGAAAGGCGGTATCGGTGACGGCACCTGCAAGAAATTCCTCAACAGCGTGCTCAACAAGCACCTCGACCCGATCCGCGCACGTCGCCACGAGTTCGAGCAGGACATTCCTGAGGTGTTCAACATCCTGAAACGCGGCACGGAAAAAGCCCGCGAAACAGCAGCACAGACATTGTCAGAAGTACGTAATGCCATGCGCATCAATTACTTCGACGACGCAGCACTCATAGCTGAGCAGGCTAAGAAATACGAGAAATAATTACAGGTCAATGTCGTCATATCCCGGCGGATCGTCCGGGAGTTCGGCATTGAAATCGATCTCACCCCACATGGCGTCGATGGTGCGGCGGTCCTTCTTGGTCGGACGTCCGGTGCCGCGGTCACGCTTTACGAAGAATGTCTCCACAGGAGCCTTGAGTTTGTCAAGTTCCTCCTGTGGAGTTTGATTTTCAGCATATTGCGGAACAAGTTGAGCCCCGACACGGTTCTCAATCAGTCCCAGAACTTTCCATTTGTAATATACGGCAGCCTTACGGACAGTTATCACATCCCCGACCTTCACATCGCGGGACGGCTTCGCATCGGCATCATTGACCTTCACCCGATTGCCCTTGCAGGCTTCAGCCGCCTCACTGCGCGTCTTGAAGACCCTTATTGCCCATAAAAACTTGTCAATACGTACTGACTCCATAACTCTTTAAGGTTACTTAATTTAATCTGCCCGGATTCTTACGGAGGAATTCCTCGATGGACGCCACCTTCTCAGCCTCATCATCGTCCGGAAGTTTTGCCTCAGCCTCCGGGTCGATATACTTGTCTTCCTCATCATAAGGCTCGATGGTCACCTCGAAAAGCCTCGTGTCCCTGTCATCCGGAACCAGGTAGAAATCAGTCACATCCGCAGGCACCAGAACCAGTTCACCGGCCTTGAAGTCATATCTCGCCGCACCGGTCTTCTCATCCTGGATCTGAACGGAGGCCGCCCCGCCAAGACACACATAGACCGTAAACGCATCAGTCGTACCCGTATCAATATGAACCGGATCCTTAAGGTCAATGCTGGTGACGCTGAATTCCCTCAATGCAGCCACGCGGTTCGTGATTTTGTCCGCCGCAGCATCCGGATTTGCCACTGAACGCACATTGGCATCGAACGCTTTCGCAGAATGTTTTCCTGCAGGGATATAAAGGTCGCCGTCATACTTGCCCAGGTCAATGAAATCCAACGTCGCCTCAAGCGCAAGTTCCTCAACCTGAGTCAGTTCACCGAAACCATAGATCCTGAAGTCAAGGTCTGACGACTCAGTTATTTCCAATATGGAAACACCTCCCTGAGCGGCATGAGAGAGGCACGGAGTCACCAGGAACACGTCACCCTTATGCGGAGTCACCACATTGAGCACCTCTTCCAGCGTCCCGTTGTGGCATCTGTCATACAGTTCCGCTGCGGAGACCTCCCTCTTGAAGCCCATATAGACCTTGGAACCTGGCTCAGCATCAGCGACATACCAGAGTTTCATCTTGCCGAGCGTGTCATAGCGCTGGGATGCGGTCTCGTCTGTCGGGCACACGGTCAGAGGCATTTTCCCGTCAATGCGGAGCCACTTGACCATAAGCGGGAACTGCCTTCCGTAAAATGAATAGCAGTTCTCCCCCACCAGTTCCTCAAGATAAGTTTCAAGCGCCTCACTCAGAGTGCTTTCCGCCAACCATCCATCGGTCACTTCAGAATCTGTCTTGCCGATATCGGCAATTCCGGTCGTCTCAGTTCCCCATGCAGTTTCCTCGACTACAGGATTGAACTTCAACGGATATAATTTCTTCTTTTTCTGTTCCATAATCATAATCCGGCGCCATCTTGTACGCCCGTCCTGCAAAGTTAACTAAATTCCGTCAATGACAGCAGTCAGCTGACTTGCAAGCGAGGTATTGTAACCGGTAGAGATATACACCACGCGGCCGAAACTGTCGCACATCGCGATGACAGGAAGCGTCTTGGAAGCGGTATGACAGCCTTCGCACAGCATTTCACGGACTTCCCATTCCGTGTCAATGCCATAATGCCAGTCCTTATTGACATTCAGTTTAGCCACTGCCGCCTCATTCTGTCCGAGAACCACCACAGGGCGTCCCCATTCCTTGAGCTTTCCGGCAACAGCCTGCATTTCCCTGATCGCATGGTTGCTCGGCTCATCACCCGCACCAAGCACAGCCAAGAGGAAATATCCCCTGCCTGTGGTACTGAGCAGCGACACCTTGTCCGCAGCCTTGCCCTCAGATACCGGAATATAGAATGCTTCCGGATTCATTGCACCCAAAACACTGATTTCCTCTGCAGAATGGCGCATAACCAGCTGGACATCAGTGGTCTGATCCTTAAGGACATTGAAAGTCACCATCCTCGCCAGGACTTTTCCGCTGGCCATACGTGTTCCGCTCGTCAGCACATAATTCCCCTCATCCAGCTGGAACGGCTTGCTGAAACTCTTCGCTGAAGCTTCTGCACCGAGTTCTGTCGCGTCACCGCCTTCGAAATCGAGAAGCACTCGCCTGCCGTTCTTCAGAATCTTGGCCAATGTAAAATGACGGTAGTATTCCGGATTCTCCGGCATTCCGGCCTCCGGTTTATAACGCATTGTCATCCAGCCTTTTTCAGAAACTGTTCCCACCTGATTTCCGGCCCCCATGACGATATCGTTCCATTCGCCACCTGTGAAATACTGCGCCTTTCCGGTCATCTGGTCTATCCTTGCCGGGATACCGAATGTCCTCAAAGCAGCCACTGTGAAGATATCACGGGAACGCCTGTCTGACTTCCTGAGGCTGAGAACGCCGGCCGGAGTCGCCTGCAGACGCTTGGAATTCAGGCTGTCAGCTATTTCGAGATTCTCTTTCGCCCAATTGATTACAGATGCCGTCTTCTCAGCATCCGTCATATCAGGAGCAATCTGCGTCAATGCCGCCCTTATCTGCCTGCGGTACGGCTGTATGAATTCGCCTGCCACACGCGGGCACAATACATATTTATAGAACAGTTCCGCATCAGGATAGTCCTCCGCAGAGAAGTCCACAGACTCCAGAGCATCTTTCAGAACGTCAGATTTCGTGTCACGTAGGTCCTTTCGGGTAAGTGTAGCCAGCATAGGCAGGGCAGTCTCCACCTTGCCGCATTCATAGGCCTCGGCAATGAATTTCTGAACCTCGCGCCAGTTGCCCTTGGCGTCAATGAGCTGACGGCAGGCCTTGTCCGCATTCTCCTCCGACAGTTCCGGGAGACCGAGACGCTCACCGGCATTGTCCGATGTCGTGAATGTGGATGTATATGCGTGACGGATAGAGTCTTCCTCAGCAAGTCTCACCTTGTTCGCCTCGACAGCCTCAGCAGTCGCGTGAGCAGGAATATTGCCCGGAGCGGGAGGATTGATGTCGCACACGATCTCGAGAGCATCTCCGACCTTATGGCTCAGAACGATGTCCTTGCGGCATTCAGGACCGTCACCTTCGAGTTTCACGTAACCGAAATTGCCGTCACTATATGCCCAGACCATCATATCGCCCAATCCGGTGTGAAGCGATGCCTTCCCGTCCTTGTCCGCGGCCAATGTCACAGCCGGGAACACTTCTCCGTAGTTGTAGATGCAGAAATCCACCTTCGCGCCGCTGACAGCATTTCCGTCAATGTCTTTTACACTCACGACATTGTCACGTGTCTTCACGTAGTTTCCTATCACATTGATTTCCGTGAAGTTAGGCGTGCGGCGTATAACATCTTCCTGTCCGTTGTAGTCTCCGAATACGCGGGTGTGCATAAGCATTGCCCTGGAAGCTGGCTCGTTGAACCAGGCCATATTCAGTTCCGGTTCAGGCTCGCAGGCTCCGAGGAATGACCATTTTCCGTCAGTCCAGACTTCCACCCAGGCGTGGTTGTCGTCGGTATGCGCCCATCTCGGTGTATAGACCTGACGTGCAGGGATTCCCATGGTACGCATCGCCGCCACCGTGAATGTGGATTCCTCACCGCAACGTCCTTCTCCGCTCAGGATGGTCGCCATCGGGGATGAAGTCCTTCCGTCAGACGGCGTATAGGTCGCCTTTTCGTGGCACCAATGATTTATTTCAAGTGCGGCATCGTGCATCGAGAGGCCCGCGACACGGGTTTTGAGCGTATCGTAATATACCTTTCTGAAATCATCCAGGCGCTCGTTGTTCACTCGTACCGGAAGTACGAAATGTCTGAACAGCTGGTCAGGCACGTCCTTGCCCCACGGCATCTCCCGCCTTGCCTGCAACGACATTTTCACATTTTCCCTGAAGAATTCTTCACTGTAATCGCCCTGGTCCGCGATATCCATATACCGGTACAGGAATTCCATCGATTCCTTCTCACTGATACGGTTTCCGCAGGATGCAACAAAAAAGGCTGTGGCAATGCTCAATGTCAATGCCACAAGCCTCGAATACACGTTTCTCATAATGCTGTCTGTACTTGTGGTTTCCCGCAAAGATAGCATTTTTTCCGCTTACAGGACTATTCCTTTACACATCTTACGCTTGCTCCGGTGCCACGTGCGCCAAGACCTGACGGGTCAGTGAGGGCACTACCTCTATAGTAAACGCCGAAGAACAGTCTTTCCAATGAATTGAACAGGCAGCATGAACGTCCCCAGCCTTCATTGAGAGATTTCGGAAGCGGGTCGGCAGACCAATAATAGATGTCTTCGCAGGTATATCGCGGAGCACCGAAAAGGCTGAGCATACCGGCTTTCGGGAAATAAGCATTGTCACAATTCTTCCAGTACCAGCCGTAGCCGTCCTCATCCTCTTCCCAGAGTTTCTCGCCGGTCTCCTGATTGTCGCTGTCAAGGACCACGTCAATCCTGTCAAATTTGTCACCCTCTCCCAATGTCGCGAAAGCATTGCCCTTAGGAACGACATAGCCGGCAGGACACGGGTCGAAGATGCTCTTGTACTTCACGTCAGTGGACGTGTTGCCCCAGAGGTTGGACTCGGTCTGGTCATCTGTTTCATCTGAATTGTCAGGGCTCATGATATACCAGTCGCACTTGATGCCGCCGGCATAGACCGGATGGATAGTAAGGAAAGTCTCCGGGTGCTGCACAGCGTAAACTGCATTGCCAGGGGCGGAATATGCCACTACGGCCTTCTGGGCATTGATTCCCCTGACGCCGTCGCCCTTCTGCTGATTGGCGACATTGGCCGACGGGCGAAGCTTTACCTGCTCGGCGTACTTTGCATTTGCTGTAGCATCATCATCCGAGAAATAAATGGTCGGGATATCCACGAACGCGGCAGCAGACGGAAGGAACGGGTCCTTTCTGCCCCATTGGTAGAACAATCCTCTGGTATTCACCGCGTCAGAAGGCTTGGCACTGAGCGCACCGAGATTCCTGTCCATCCATACCAGGCCGTTTTTGTCGGTCTTTGTCGCGATTTCATCATCCGTAACCCAGATATGCCAGCTCCAGAGGATGGTGCCGTCCGCAGCACACACTGCGATAACGGCATTGCCGGCGGCCTTGCCTGTGGAGAAATAAATGTTCTCGCCGTCATACATCGGCTCGCCGTCAATGACGCATGTACTTCTGGTCTTGTCGCCGTCCGGAACAGCCTCCCAGACGAGCTCTGCAAAAGCGGCATTCTTGATCTCAAGGCCCTCGGCAGCAATGTATTTGGAATTGCCGTCACCGGCGCCGTTACCTTTCACCTTGGCAGGGAAACGGTAGGAAGCCTTCGTATGGGCGATGTAGCAGTTCGCCGTAACCCCGTCTTTTACAAGGTCTTCCGGCTCATACGTCTGCATGACGCGGATATCGCGGCTGTCAGTATAACCCTCGTCACCGCAGATCACGGATATCACACCATAACGGGTTGCACCGGTAGTATTCTTCTCCGCGCTGACGGTCACGGTTCCCGAATTCAGGTCCGCGTCAATGCTCATCCAGGTATAGTCACAGTCAAGGTGCCACTCCGAATTCGTCGCTACCGCAATGGTCTTAGACCCGCCGTCCACAGGAAAAACCACCTGCGAAGACGAAACCTCGACCTTGCCTACATGAACCTCAGGCTTCAGCTCATCCTCCGGCTCATCGTTCTTCGAGCAACCGGCAAAGGTCAATGCCAATGCCGCAGTCGCCATCATATAGAGTCCTTTCATAAGGACATTGTCATATATTTTCATAATCATCATCAGTTAAGTTGTTTATTTCCAGCCAGTCGTAATATCCTCATAATCAGAGAGTCCGGTACAGCCGTTGAAGCATTTCGTGCCGGTGATACGGTTATTGAAACCGCCGAGACTATAGTACTGTTTGCGCTCGTAAAGATGAATCTTGTTTCCGTTATACATCGTATAAGGCGATTCTCCCGTCAGACCGGTACAGCCCGCGAAAGCGTAATCGAACTTGGATGCCTTCAAGGCCTTGTCGAACAATGCCGCCGGAATCGTCTTGAGCGACGTGCAGGAAGCAAAACAATACGGAAACTTGACATTCGCATTGGTTGACGGAACAGAATCAAACAATCCTTCCGGAATCTCCTGGAGAGACGAGCAACCGGCAAAGGTCTGACTGAAATCATAAGCGGATTTGCAACTGCTGAACAGACCTGCAGGAATCGTCTTGATGCCAGTACATCCCGAGAACAGATAACTGAAATTCTGGGCCGCAGTACAAGAGGTGAACAGACCTTCCGGAACACTTGTCAGGGATGTACACTTATAAAACATATTGTTGAAATCCTTGGCGCTCTTGTTGTTCGCAAACAGACCGGCCGGGATGGCTTTAATAGACGCACATTCATAGAACATCTTCGTGAAACTGTTTACAACAGTATTCTTGGAGAACAAATCTTCCGGAATGGACTCCAGAGATGTACAGCCGGAGAAGGTCTGATCGAATTTGGTCAGCTTCACCATACCTGCAAACAGGTCTGAAGGCAATGCCTCCAAGGCCGTGCAGCCGTAGAATGTACGCATCAATGTGGTGACGCTTCCGCATTTCGAGAAAACATTTCCGGAAATGTCGGTAAGCGACGTGCATCCACTGAATGTGCTGTTCAATCCTGTGGAGGACACCGTGGAAGGGAACACATCAGCACCGACTGACTTCAATGACGTACATGCGTTGAAGCAGTTGAGAAAGTTGGCATTCCTCACAGTAATGAATCCGAACAGTCCGTCAGGGACAGATTTGAGAGACGTACATCCCCAGAACATTGATGACAGATTGCTGAGTTTGGCGGCAGCGCCTTTGAACATTTCAGACGGCAATGTCTCCAGAGCCTCACAGCCATAGAACGCATTGCCGGCATTCGTCAAGGCTGTCAATGAGTTTCCGAATCCTTCAGGAATGGACTTGATGCCCGTACATTTCTGGAAACAAGCATTAATCGTTGTCAATTTAGTCGCTACCGGGTCAAAAAGGCCAGCCGGGAGAGATGCAAGTTGCTTACAGCCAAAGAAAGTTTTTGACATTTCAATTTTTGTCGCATCAGTTCCCAGACCTTCAAAAAGCTCCTCCGGAAGTTCAGTGACATTTGTGCCGTAAAAAGTCTGTGAAAGAGAGTACGCCTTTTTCAGGCCCTTGAATATGCCTCCCTTCAACGGCTTCATGAACACAGCATTTTCAAACAGCTCGGAAAGAGATGTAACTGCGTCCAGTCCCTCGAAGAAGCCTTCAGGAAAATCTTCGATTATGGAATTCTGGAACATCTGGTTAATCTGGATGGGAAATCCGGAAGGACAATGCTTGAACAGGCCCACAGGAAGTGTCTTCACATCCGTAGCATAAAACAGCCATTTGTAATCCTTGACCTTTTGGTTGTTTTTGAACAAATCAGCCGGAACAGTCTCAAGTTCAGTACATCCGGTAAACAATCCGTTGAATGAAGTGACCTCCGTATTGTTTGCAAACAGATTCTCCGGCACGGTGGCGATATTCATGTCCCTGAATGTCTGCATAAAACTCGTAGCCTTGGTATTGTTGCGGAAAAGACCTTCCGGAATCTCTATCCTGTTGCCTTTCGAAACGAACGGCTTGAGCACGTTCGCATGAGAGTTACCGTTTCCCTGAAGAATAGAACTTCCGGTACCGGCACCATAAAAGCATCGTCCGAAATCAGTAACCTCAGGGCAATTCGCAAACAAATTCTCAGGAATAGATTTCAGCGAGGCAGTACATGCGAACGTCTCATAGAACTTCTGGGCTTTTACCGCATATTTGAACAAGTTTTCAGGAATCGCCTTGAGGCTGTAGCAGTTGGCGAACATCTCGGTAAAATCGGTAATCTCCGCGAATGCCCCGCATACGTCATCAGGGATGGATTCCAGTTCCTCATCTGTCTTGCAGACACTCTTAACGTCTTTCACACCAAGTTTTCCCCAGGAAATGATGTTCAGGAAATTCACATGCATGATGCCGTCAGTGATAGAGAAATAGTCTTCTGCAATATCGGTAAGGCAATATAAAGACGCTGTTCCTTTGGTCTCGACAGTATATTTCCCGGCTTTCGCATATTTGTGGGACGGCTTGACATTGACGAAATGCTCCGGTTCAGAGCCGTCTCCCCAGTCGATGGTGACATCCAGACCGCCAGCGCTCGTCAGATAGACACCACCGTTCTTGAAGGTGTAATCATCATCATTGATTCTCACCTCGAAAATCAGGGATTCGGTATCCTCGCCGATCTGGAGGACACGCAGCTTGGCCGTTGTCGTGTTTTCTTTCTCACCCACAAGGACATTGATACAGCCCTCGCGCTGCTTGCCGTCGGAAGCCGTCAGATTCACCTTGATGGTGTGATTTTCCTTGTCTTCCACGAAATCGTACCAGGTATCGTCGCCGACTTTGGTGAAGGTGATGCCGAGTTCCGGATTGGACTCATAAGTGATTTCCCTAGAACCGCCGGCAGGGGATGCATTGGCCATATAAGAAGACATGTCCAGATAGGCCTTGCCGTCCTGACTGATGCGGATGACATCCGAAGCCGCATCCTTTCCGCTGCCCGCTTTAAGCTGCAGATCGACGGTACGCTGGTCTGTAGCAGCATTCGGGTCCACGGTCAGTTTCAGGCCTTTGTCAGTCTTCTCGACCAGCAGCCACTGGCATGTGCAGTCGAAGTCCAGATCGTCCTGATTGGTTTCCACGACCACTTCGGAAGAGAGCTCACCGTAGGCCGGGAAGCGCACCGCATTGGCCCCGACCGTTATTTCAGGCTGGCCGGCATAATTCTGGGAAACATTGATGACATAGCTGATGCTGTTGTCATTATTGTCAGACGCAGTCACGGTTATCGCCGATTTGCGGGACTCTGTGGATTCGTTCTGTCCTGCTGACAATGTGATATAATGTTTGTCTGCAGTCACGTCCAGCCATGAATCATCGGACACGTCGTATGTCCAGTTCTCCATGTTGGTGGACACCGATACGACGACTTCGCCGCCGGCGTTCTTGAAGTTCAATGATGCAGAAGTCCCATCTTCCGCAGGGACGAAAAGTCCATTGTCGGAAACGACTTCCAGACGCGAGTCGCGCGATGGAGCCGGCTTTTCCGGTTCGTTGTTTTCCTCATTTCCGCAAGAAGCAAATGCCATCAGAGCGGCAATGAACATATATGGTAATTTTTTCATACTCTTCTGGTTTAATGGTTATTATTCATCTGTTTTTCTGCGAAGCTCGATAGTATTGCCGTAAGGCATGCAGATTCCCTCAAACGGCGTAAGCACCGGAGAGGACAGAGCCATATTCATATAGACCAGGGTCAGACCCGAGCCTTCGACTTCGCCGTCTTTAGGTTCTGTGGAGGTGTCGATTGTAATCGTATTGCAATCCTCTGATACAGAAGCCTTTATTACTCCAGCAGAATACTGGTTGTATTTCATTGACACATCGGATGAATTGATGGTATAGGAGACGAGGAAACAAGACATATCCTCCGCAGGGCTATATTTACTGTAATATATGAGTGCAGTTCCGGTATTCCACAGAGTAGGAATCTCCAGTTTGCCGGTCTCCTTGTTCAGGTTTACAGGCATCTTCTGGCCCTGAAGGAAACAGCCTTCCAGATAATATGAAATGCCGTATTTGTCTTCGGTCAATGTCGCAGTCGTAGTATATTCGGTCAATGATATAGCAGTAAACGAACCTTTAAGTGGGGTATAGAGTTCCCTCAAAGTACCGCTCTTGCCGAGCGCACCGCACATTCCTTTATACGAGTAGCTGTTGTAACGGGTAACCTGATACCACTTTTCGGCATAGATGTCATATTCGCCCAGGAGCGCAAGATATTTGTCCGACGCAAGAGTGGCCTGCTTGAATGCATATTCAAGAGAAGTCTCGCCGGAAGTAACCTTAACCTTGCCGGAAAGCACTTCATTTCCCTTATTTTCAAGAGCTTTGACGGTAACGGAAGAAGCATCGGAAGAGAGTGTCGCCCAACTGCAGTCCACAAGCTCAGCCTTCCACTCAGCTGATGAGGAGACGGAGAACTTGTATTCGCCGCCCCTGCAGCCGAATTCGAAGGACTCGGAAGCCGTAGTCTTCAGATAAGGCACTTCTCCGGATTCCTGCGCCACCTTGATGGTCATAGGAAGCACGACCTCAGAGTCGAACTTCACCACCACATCGGCAGAACGGTATTCTTCCGTGTCATTGGCAGTCACTTTGACTACGATTGCATCTGCCGACATCTCAGCGGTACACCAGTCCTCGGCAGAACTTTCGACAGATGAAACAGCCAGTTCTCCCACAAGTGTCACGGTAACCGGCTTCTCTGACGCGGCCTGGTCGAAAATAAGCCGGTCAGCAGACAAAAAGGCTTCAGGAACCACCTCGGGTTCACTTTCAGAGCATCCCGCCATCGAGAAGAAAGCGAAAAGCATTGCTAGTACGTTTATAGTTTTTCTCATACGCTGATGAATTAATATTGCTGGTTTATTTTGGTTCATTTCACTTTATAGGAAAGTTTTCCGCCCTGGATCATGAATGCAGTGCCCAGATTGAGGTTTCCTTCAGAAGGACCGTCATAGAACTTGACAGGCGCATTGTACAGACGGTGACTTGGAACAGAAACAGGAACTCTGGCCTTTTCCGGCTGCGACGTCATTTCAGGGCATCCGACGGTAACAGGCCAATACCTGGTGGAGTTCAGGCCCTTGCCGCTGGCATACCATGACGGAACCGAGTTTTCCACGACATCCTGAGAGTCGGAGACTTTCTTCATAGTATATGGTCCTACAGGGAAGTCGCCATAGGTAAAGCCTTCAGCAGCATTGTAATACAGGACTCCTCCAGTCGTGGTAATAAGGGTGACCTCCATGGATGAGACCACATACTTTTTCGAGCCTACACTCGGAACAGCCATCCTCACCTTGCCTTCACCGTTCTTGTCCAGGACTGCAGACATCGCATAGAACTCGCCTGTAATAGGCACATATTTGCCTGTGCTGCTGTCATAGACGCGGGCGCAATATGCCACATCGGCCGTTCCATACGAGCCGTAGTTCGCATTTTTCGCGAACACCTGATAGTTCTTGACGGAAAGAGCGCTGTCCGAAGGCTGGAATTCGCCCTCAACGGAAGCCACAAGCGTATTTCTCGGCGCTGTAGTGCCCCATCCTCGGATATTGTACTTCTTTCCGGTCGTTCCAGGACGGATCACGACACGCATTGTCACAGGTTTCTTGCTGACTTCTGAGGTGGCGCTGGTCACATCCCATGTTCCCAGCCATGCCTTCCACTCGTCAGTCGCCACACCGGAAGCATCTGTCTTGAACGCCTTCTTGTAAACTGAAGAAGTGGCGACATTGCCGTTATGGCCGAATGCGACCAGATAATAGTCGGTATCAGGGTCGAGTGAAGTGATTTCCATAGCCTTGGCACCGGACTGCAGGAATGCGCCTATACCGCCCTGCGAGCCGAGGAAGTTGTCGATTCCCTTTATAAGCGCATCTGTATCAGAGCCGTACCTGTCCACAAAACTCTTCTGATAGATGTTCCAGAAATATGATTCGGTGCTGGCTGGCGATACTGATATTATCGCGCCCTTGTCAGAAGGATTGGTCACAGTAAGTACGAGAGCATTGGACTCAGACGAACCTGAAAGGGTGAATTTCTTTCTGGTCACGGCTGTGGTCGGATGGTCGGTATCATATCCGAATGCCACCACGCAGTACTCCGTTCCGGCAGTCATTCCGGAATAATCCTGATAACGCGAGCCCTTGTAGAGGAAGTTGGTGAGGCCGCCGTAGCTGGCATAAACGTTCTCCAACTGCATTACAAGCACGGCATCATCCATCTGGTCTGCATCAGAAGACAGCATGACATCGAAGAAATATGTCTCATCCACATTGGACGGGGTCACGCCGATGCGGGCCGTCGTGCTGGAGGTTTCTTCCACTTCCAGCTCCAATGTCAAATCGCTGGACACCACATAATTCTTCTTCTTGATGGTATAAGGCCCGATAGGGAAATCTCCGCTCAGGTACTGTGATGCAGCTGCGAAATTGTAGATGGTTCCGCCAGCATAGAGGAAGTAGTCGAGACTTGAGAACTGGTATGGCTTCTCGGAATCCGCATAGAATTCATTGCCGACAGCCTTGCCGCCGTTTTCATCATCCAGACGCGCAATCATCGTCACGATACCGCTTTCGGTAACCATGTAATATCCGTCCCCGTGGTTGAAACGGCCGAAGTGGCAGATCCATCCGGAAATGTCGGAATCGGCGTATTTGCTTACCTGATAGGCATTATCGAAATACATGTATCCGGTTTCCATGTCGTACTTCGCCTCGGTTGCGAGCATTCTGGCTATGGAGATTCCCCATCCCTGGACATTGTAGCTCTCGCAGAACTTCTTTTCGGACACCACGATATCGAATGACAACGGCTTGCCGCTGACCTCAGAAGAGGTGCTTGTCACAGTCCACATGCCTATCCACTTCTTGTAATTGTCCTGGACTTCGGCAGAAGGTGCCTCGGTGGTGAACTCCTTGTAAGCGAACTTGCCTGCCCCTGAATCCTCATCGAAAACGAAAGCGAACACGCAGTACTTGGTCAGGTGCTTGAGCCCCGTGAACGTATATGTGTCTTCACCATAGAGGCAGTGGTCCACGAGCGTCCCTTCGGAGTTCAAGGACTCAACCACCTGAGCCTCAGTATATTTCGTCATTGTCGAAACCGGCAGGATGTCGTAATAGTACATCACGTCATTGCGTTCCGGCGTCACTTTCACGACAGCCTCAGTCCCGGTCACGTCCGAAATCTCGAAGGAGAAGTCCATGTCAATGAGCTTGCTTCCTTCGCCAGTACGGAATTCGGTAGTCGAAAGCTGAGTCGTTATCTCCCCGTCATCGGACAGGCCATAGGCATAGGCCACATAGTCCGTCTGCGGAGAAAGTCCGTTTATCAGCTTTGGCGAATAACCGGAAATGCGGTTAGCCTCGACATATTCATTGAAAGCGATGCCCTTCTCCTCCGCGTTCATCTTCATGTCCGTAAGGTAGTCCTTGGCGAACTCAGCATCAGACGTATATAGTTTGTAGATATCCTTCCTTACCACTGAAAGCCAATACTTTACAGACATCTTGGTCGGGACTGCGGAGAGCTTTACCGAATTGCCGGTAACGTCGGAGACATTGATCTTGAACGAACAATCGACAAGCTGAACCATCTTCTTTTCCTTCTTCTCCTCCTCGGCACACGACACAGCCAGCCCTGAAGCCAACACCAGAGCCAGTGCCCATTTCCATATTTTCATTTTCATCATCATTTTAGACGTGTATCTTAGAAACTATACCCTATTCCGCAGGCCAATGTATTCTTCATCGGTCCTGACGCCATCGCCGAATATGCGAGGTCAATGCAGATGCCGCCCAGTTTCAGGCTCACACCTGCCGCAGCGTAAGAAGGGACACCGTTTTTCTTCTGTCCCTCACTCATGCCGGCCCTGACTGAGAGCATGCCGTTCCACTCATACTCCAGCGCAACTCCTCCTGCCACTGCTGAAGGTCCGCCGAAATAATATCTGCCCTGCAATGCACCATAAAGCCGGGATTTGCCGAAACCGAAGCCGTAACCCGCATTCAGTCTCGCATTCATCGGCAGCTGGTAGCCCGCTCCGCCTTCGTCCTTCACCTGCATTCCCAAGTTGCACGCAGCCACCGAAAGGTCCAGACCGTTTCTGCGGAAAGCCACCTGCACATCCGCCGCGAAGGCATTCGCCGTACCGGCAATGTTCTTCGACATGACATAGTTCAATGCTGCGCCGGCAGAGAGTCCGTCAATGATCTTGTACGCGAAGCCTGCACCGGCCAACACATCAACAGGTTGCATTTCGGCCGTCCTGATTCCCAGCTCGTCATATTTTCCGTCCTTCCTGTACAGGGACGTGGAAGCACCGGCAGTCACCGCCATCTTGTCATTCAGCTTGTAACTTGCTGATACAGAGAATATATTGGCATGGGTAACATCCGGCTGCCACAGACTGTATGACACACCGGCTGCCATCTTTTCTTCACCATACACAGCATCAGCCACATTTCCGAAATGGGCATAGGCATCCGGCTTCATCATCACGCCGGCAGAGCCTGCAGACATGGCGCTGCGGATCTGGTTAAGGAACGGGAGAGCCGCTGACTCGCCTGCACTTTCCTGAGCGGAAACCCGCATTGCCGCAAGAAGCAATATTGCAACAGTTATCTTCCTCATATTCCTTATTTCTTTACAAATGTTGATGTTCCATAAACTTTTCCGTCAGTGCGGATCTCGACGGTATATCTGCCCGGTGCCAGCGATTTGACATCCACCTTCAGCGGTGAATTGATGCCGAGAGTGGCAGACACGTGCGACACCTCGCTGCCGGCAGCATTGTAGATGACCACTTCCGCATCGAGTTCAGATGCACCCGGACGGACATTGACATAATCGGTAGCCGGATTAGGATAGACATCCATTGCCGCAGACGCGTCGCGGACTACAAGCGTGAATACTTGGGAAGCCGACTCGCCTTTCGCGTCGGCAGCCGCCAGCGTAACCTGCGTGCGTCCAACCTTTCTGCCGGTGAATGTCACTTTTCCGCCATCTACGGCAGTCGAGACAATGCTTCTGTCAGCGACCGTGACCACGGCGAACAATGATTCATTGTCTTCATCCGTAAACCATTCATTGACATCGATTTCCGTCTTTCCTTTGATACCGTTTACCGCCAACGAACCGATTTCAGAAGCGACAGCGGGCACATGGTTGACTTTCACCACATAAGGGACCTCAAGCACTGTCGGGAGGTCATATTGGTCCGTAAGCGTGATGACGTATTTGTGCTCGCCAGGTGTGGATTTCACTCCGGAAATTTCCACCATCAGCACGTCATCCTGCATCTTGGTGAATGTCACAGCGGCAGGCTCGTCGCAGGTCCAGGTGAATGAAGCCGAATGGCCGTCAGGATCGGAACCAGTGTAGATGCGCTCCGCCTTTCCGAAAGATTCCAGTTCCACAGGGGCCTCATTGTCCACGGTGATGACAGGTGCGGTATTTCCGCCGGTGGTGATCTTGGTTATCTCCGACATCGGGGATTCATTGCCCGCAAAATCTGCAGCCACCACACCGTAGTAGTAATCGGTATTGAATTTCAGTCCGCTGAGGCAGAATTTATAGTAGCCTTCTTCGGTCTTTTCCTGCAAGGCAGCTACGAATGTGGCGGTCGTTGCAGAGGAATGTTCGAGTTCCGTGAACGGCGAGGTGCTGTAATACACCTTGTAGCAATAGGCGAAGTCCGCATCAGGGTCCTTAGGCAGGTCCGCCGTGAAAGTCAATGAGTTGGACTTGGCAGAAACCTCCAGATGGGTGATTTTCTCCGGCGGCACGGTACTGATGGAAGACAATGCATTGAAAGCATTGATCATACCCTTTCCGAGCTGGCCGTCCATTGACATATTGTATTTATAGATGGTCTCGTCAGAGCTGTTCACGATGGTCTTGAAGAGTTCCTGGTTCGTGTAGCCCGGGCCGCCGCTGGCAGAGAGCACCAGTGCCGCAAGTCCTGAGACATGAGGACAGGCCATGGAAGTACCCTGCAGATATCCGTATTTCCCGCCAGGCAATGTGCTGTAAACTCCGCCTTCCACAAGCTGCATGTTTCCGCCCGGTGCACAGACATCCACCCATTCTCCGTAGTTCGTGTAATATGCCGCCTTTCCGTCAGGTCCGATGGATGCCACGGAAAGCACCTTGTCATACTGGGCAGGCCACGCAAAGCTCTGACTGTCATTGCCTGCCGCGAAAACGACCAGGCCGCCGGCCATAGGACCGACCTGCTTGCCGTCCTTCATTCCGGCTTTTTCAATGAAATAGTCTATCGCTTCCTTGTCTGCTGAAGGCATCGTGGTCACATCTTTCTTGTAGCCCCAGCTGTTCTGGGCGATTACTGCTCCGTTTTCTGCCGCATACTGCATCACCTTGGCGAGGCTGGCACCCTTGTCTGGAAGTGTGGCATCCATGATCTGAAGACACATCAGACGCACACCTTTTTCAGGATAATGCCCGCCTGCTACGCCGCAGACTCCCACGCCGTTGTTGTTCATGGCGCCCACTGTGCCGGCAACATGAGTTCCGTGGTCCTCGGCATGAATCTCAGCGGAACCTGCCACGAAATTATATCCGTGGACATCGTCCTTGTAGCCATTGCCGTCATCATCCACGCCCGGCGTGCCGTTCAGCTCAGCCTCGTTCGCCCAGATATTTCCGGCAAGGTCAGGATGGTCATAATCCACACCGCTGTCGAGAATAGCGACGATGACATTGCTGTTGCCGAACATGCCGTACTGGTCCCAGGCCTCCTGCAGTTTCATGTCAATGCCTTTGCGGCCGCTGCCTTGTCCGGTATTGTGGTAATGCCACTGGACTGAATAGTCCGGGTCATTCATCTTCACATCAGTCTTCACCGGAATGTAAATAGGTTCTATCCAATCTATTCCGTCCATTCCAGAAAAGCCGGAAGCAGCTTTCGAAACAGGTTCCGTCTTGTCATATTCCACATCGAACCATCTGTGCAGTCCTGATTCTTTCTGCTGTTTCAGGAAAGGACCTCCGATATGGAATGTCGTGCTGACAGCCTTCACTGCCACGCCTTCAATCCTCAACGAGGCAGCTGCCTCCGCACTCACATTTCCATCTTCATCAGCGGCGGCAATCAATGTCTCCGCAAGGTCTTCATTGACTTTCAGTCTTATCATTCCGGGGACGGCTGAGCTTGTGGACTCCTCTGGTCGGGACGCGGACGCTCCGATGCCTTCCTGCTCTCTCGCGCATCCGGCAGCGGCTGCAAGCAGTCCGATAAAACCAGCTATATACAGTGTTTTCTTCATCTTTCTCATTATTTAGCCTTTAACACACCTGCGTCATATGACTGTTTGATGCTTGTGCCTGAAACGACACCGAACATCGGATAAGACAGCTCCGACACATCTTCATTGAACTTCCATATGAATTCCTTGTCGGCATAGACGCTTTTGTCCTTCAATATGAACGGCATAAGCGACATTCCGGTAGCGAGATGAGCCTCGACGCCGTTCTGCGTGACAGGGAATGAAACCGTCCTCTCATCGATGTCCACATCGCCGACGATGTAGTTCACGCTGTTGTCCTTCGTATAGTCAAGACCTTCTGCCAGAGAATACGCGCAGACATTGCCGATGGTGAGTTTCTTCGTCTTGGAATTGTATTTGACCACCATAGTGTGGTCAGGATAAGAAGCTTTTCCCTGCTTGATGGTGTCATTGGCCATCGTGCCGACATATTGGTCAGCAATCTTGTACTGCCACGGCACGTCAGGAACATCGACAGAGACCTTGGCTGAATAGGCCGCACCGCTGCCGCATGCCGCCATAGCCATTATCCAGTTCGTCTTGCCAGGGGTGACAGGCACACGGAGAGTGTAGCTTCCGTTACGGTTGCGCTTCGCATAAACCGCCTTCGGGTCAGAGAAATACTCGTCCAGCGAGGAGAGCAGTCCCACTTCCAGGTTCTTCATATCCGGGTCAATGCCGGAGACGAGAACTGTGGCAGACACCTGCTTATCGTATTGGTACACATCGATTTCCGATGCCAGGCCTACTTTAGGGACACGTCCGAGAGCATCGAAACCGGCCTCGACGTCGGCCTTTTCCTCCGCTTTCTGGCAAGAGAAGATGGCCGCAGCCGCTATCATCATATATAGTATTCTATGTTTCATGCTAGTCCTCCTTATCATCCTTGTCATCGTCCTGTTTTTTAGTCCATGGATTCTGCTCGTCCTCGGAAATCATGTCGTTTTCGGTGATTTCCTTCAGAGGGAGCTGGAACCACCAGAGATTGTCGTGCGCTGGCACCTTGATCCTGTTCGCAGGCGTGTGGTTGGTGCCTTCATAGTTTCTGTCAATGCCCTTTCCGTTTCGACGGAGGTCATAGTAGCCGTGCCCTTCACCCCAGAGTTCGATGCGGCGCTGGAGCAGCACATCATCGACAGTAACCGAAGCGGATTTCCATGCTATGTCACGTTTCGCCATCAGCTCTCCCAGGACAGATGCAGCCTTCGCCCCGTCTCCCAGACGCGCATAGGATTCAGCTTCAATGAGAACCATTTCGGAAGCCCTCATATAGATGTAATCCTGAAGCCACTGTGCCATGAAGCCGAACTTTCTGGAAGCATAAGGTCTGGCAGCTCCCGGCGTATCGGCACTTGCGGTCTTGTCTCCCTCAGGCCCGTTGAAAAGCGACTTGCGGTAGTCCGTCTTGGAAATCTGGTCATAGAGCGACCTGTCAATCAGCTTGGCCGGCTGGTCCAGTCCCGCATATCCCAGACAGTCATTGCTCATGTGCGAGGAGAATGACACATAGGTCAGCTGAGTCTCAGTCGTATGGTTGAAACCCCACATGAATTCCGCATCTTCAAGTTCCATGAAACCGCCGTGCAGACGTTCCCTGTCCATGATGTCGTAGCCCTGACGTGCCTTGGACGCAGCGTCGGCCGCCTCCTGCCATTTCTGCACGAACAGGTAATATCTGGCTGCGATGCCATAGGCCACGCTGAGGTCAATCTCGTTCTTCGACGTGCGGCTGTAGCCGTCCAGGTATTTCACGGCTTCTGCAATGTTGTACTCGATATGTTCCATCACGACGGAGTAAGGGTTCCTGCCCTGACGGCTGTAAGCCACATCCGTAGGAATATTGTCCCTGGTGGCATAGACCAGCGGCACTGAAGGGGCGTCAGCGCGGAGTTTTCCGTTCTCATCCACAGGGTCCTGGTACAGAAGCATCAGATACATGTAGGCCATTGCCCTTATCGCGTAAGCCTGGCCGAGATAGCCGCGGACGGTCACGGAAGAAGGGTCCTCTCCCGGAGGGAAGAAATCCAATATCGCATTGGCATTGTTTATAAGCGTGTAATACTGGGTCCAGAACTGGTAGGTCCTGATGTATTGTTCCATTCCGTAGTCGAAATTGTAGTCGTATTGTCCCCAGTTTTCGGTGCCGTCCAGGACAATGTCCTGTCCCATGAAGTCCGTAAGCATGTTGCAGAGGATGAAGCCGCCGTCGTCATGTCCGTTATAGACCGTGAACGGGGTAACCATCCATGAATACAGACCAGAGACATACGAGGCGAGGAATTCAGGATCATTTTCCACCATTTCCGCTGCCTTGGTTCCGGTAAGGTTGCCGGTAGAATCCACATTGAAGGCATCCTCGCAGGATGTCAGCATCAATGCAGCCGAAGTCAATATTATAAATATCCGTTTCATATTCTCTCGCTGTTAGAAGGTGAATGACAGGCCGGCAGAAACTGTCCGCAATGCCGAATAGGTGAAGCCGGCTGCTCCGCTGAATGACTGACGGACGTCCAGACCGCGACGCTTGGACATGTACCACAGGTTGTCCCCGACCACATACACCCTCAGGTTTGAAATCCTGGCTTTCTGTGTCAATGATTTCGGGAAAGTGTAGCCCACGGTGACGTTCTTCAGGCTGATGTACGATGCCTTGGTCAGGAATCTCGTCGAAGTCTGGGACGCTTCCTGATAGCGGTTCTGTACTCTAGGGACGTCAGTATCAGTGTTTTGCGGTGTCCAGCGGCGGAAGATGTCCTTATGCCAGTTCGTACCGGCAGATCCGCCGGACATCAGGCTCTGGTAGTTGGAATCCAATGTCCATCCGCCTATCTGGTATGCGAACTGTGCGCTGAGGTCCACTCCGTAGAATGTCCAGGATGTGGAGATACCGCCGTAGATGTCGGGAATTGAACTTTTTCCTGTCCGTACCATCTTGGCATTGGCCGCCTCATGGACGAGGTCCTCTTCTTTTCCGGTGTACAGTGGCTCTCCTGTCTCACTGTCCACTCCCCTCCATTCATACACGTAGAAATCATAGAGGGAGCCACCCTTGCGACGCCAATAGTTCCCTGAGGCATAGCCCTCTGCAGGCTCATTGGACGGAAGCTTGGTAATCTTGTTCTTGTATGAAGTTCCGTTCAATGTCAGGTTCCAGCTGAAGTTCCGGCATTTCAGGAGGTCTGCGGAGACCTCGAATTCCACGCCTATGTTCTTCATGTCCATATCATTGACCAGCTGGCTGGCTGGATCTCCCTGTGAAGGGGCCAATGCGCGGTAATAAATCATGTCCTTGGTTTCCTTGATGAAGAAGTCGGCATTGACCGAAAACCTGTCGAAGAACCTGGACTCGATTCCGGCATTGAAATTATTGGATTTCTCCCATGTGACGTCGGGCGCTGCGCGGAAGACTTTCACGATGGAAGCCTCGCCGTTCACGCGGTCGATGCGGTAAAGGTCCTCATAGACCTTGGTCATACCGATATTGTCATTGCCCTGAGTACCGTAGCTGGCCTTGAATTTCAGGTAGTTTATGGCTTCCACAGGGAGCAGGAACTTTTCCTGCTTGGCATTCCATGAAAGGCCGAGTGACCAGAAGCCGCCCCATCTCTTGTCCGGAGCGAATCTGGATGACGCGTCACGCCTGTAGGATGCGGAAAGGAAGTATCTGTTTCCGTAGCTGTACTCGCCACGTCCGAAGATTCCCTGGAGGAAATAAGAAGTCCTGCTGGATGTAAGATCCTGATAGACAACAGCATTGGCAAAGTCAGAGACTGTCGGGTCCACGAAGTTGGTCATGGAGCCGGCGAGTCCGTAGGAATGGTCGCTCTTGATTTCGTGTCCGAGAAGCAGGGAGACGCTGTGCTGACCACCGCGGCCGAAATCCTTGTTGTACGAAAGCAGCTGGTTGGTATTCAATGCCGTATATCTGCTGGTGCTCTGGGTGCCGCGTCCGTTTACGGTAGAAGCATCACCGCCGACGGGGGTGAAGAAGTTGTCGGACTTGGTGTTGAAGATATCGTAGGCGACATTGACAGTAAACTTCAGCCCGTCAAGGATATTGATGTCCACGTAGCCTCGGGATGAGGTATTGTCGCGGACTGTGTTCACGACGGAAGAAAGGAGCTGGCCGTAAGGGTTTGAGAGCTGGCCGTAAGCACGCTGCTCACCCCAGTCATAGAGGTCTCCCCCATTCTGGTCGTAAAGTCTTTCTCCTGTCTCGAGGTCATATTTGTATATCGGATAGATCGGCGCGATGTTCTGGCCGAAGAAGAAGATGTTCGAGTATGACCCGGACTTTTCAGCGCCGAACTGGTCCTGGTTCGTGTTGGAATAGGCGATGTTGATGCCGGCCTTGATGGACTTGGAGATGCTCTGGTCCACTTTTCCCCTGACTGTCACCCTGCTGAAGCCGGAGTTCGGGACATAGCCCTTGTCATTGAGGTAAGATACTGACATATAGGCTTTTGTCTTTTCAGAGCCGCCTGATACAGTGAGTGTATATTCCTGACGGATTCCACGTTTGAACACATCCTTGTTCCAGTCGTCGGTCCACTTTCTCTCGGTAGCCGCAGGATTGATCTTGCCTGTTCCGGGAAGGACCACTTCGCCGTCTTCTACACCTTTATATATATTATAGCGGAGGTACTTGTTTATATATATTATAGCGGAGGTACTTGCTGATGAGGGAGCCGGAAGCATAGGCATTGGCCTGTCCCAGTCCCATCGAGCCGCCATAATAAACCTCATTGCGGAGAGCCTCCCAGGTCATCTCGTAGTAGTCTGCTGGGCTGGTGATGATGTCGTAGGTAGGGACACCTCTGGAGTTCACTCCGACCTTCGCGTCGAATTCAATGCGGACTTTGTCGGAAGTGCCTCTTCTGGTGGTGATTATGATGACGCCGTTGGAACCTCTGGCACCGTACATGGAGTTCGCGGCGGCATCCTTGAGCACCGTCATCGACTCGATGTCGTGTGTCGGGATGGAGTTAAGGCTGCCTTCATACGGCACTCCGTCCACGACCAGAAGCGGAGACTGGGATGCGGACACAGAGCCGAGTCCTCGGATGATGATGCTGGCGGAAGAGCCTGGAGTTCCTGAAGAACTGGATGTCTGAAGTCCCGCCACAGCGCCTTCGAGTGACTTGGAGATGTTGGTGGACTGCATTTTCTGCAGCTTGTCCCCGCTGACCTGCGCGGCTGCTCCCACGAAGGAGGATTTCTTCTGGACGCCATAGGCCACGACGATGGTTTCGTCAATGGTCTGCGAGTCCGGTCTCAGCTTCACAATGATTTTCCTTCCCGCTTCCGCAGCGACTTCCTGCTCCACGTAGCCGATGGAGCTTACAAGCAGAATGTCTCCTCTGGAAATGTCAATAGTAAATGCTCCCTGATCATCGGAAGCCACACCAGTTGTGGTTCCTTTGATGAATACACCGGCAAACGGAATACTCTCACCGGTCTCCGCATCCAACACCTGCCCTGTAACAGAAACTTTTTGTGCATGTAGGGTCAGGGTTAGAAACAGCAATGTCAGAGAAAACAATGTTTTAACAGTCTTCATCCGATACTTCTATTATTATATTGGTTGTTTTTTACGCGTGTTCAGTTACGAATTATCACACGCCTGCTAAAAAGCGAGGCTAAAATTATATATTTTCCGGAATAATAACAATTATTTTAAGAAAAGATTACAATTTTTTTTGGCAGACCTATTTCAGCATAAAATTGTTAGCAAAATCGCTAAAATATTAAAAACGTTTTACCTTACAAATTTTAGGTCAAAAGGTAACAATTTCCAATCATTTACAGAAAAAATCGCTAAAAATCATTGATGCTGAGCAATATTTTCATAACTTTATCGGTTGATTAGAAAAACTAAACGCATATGCACTCTACCAAGTCAAAATTCTTGACATTGACCATTATTTTCTCGCTCTCCACCGCCGGCTGCACGGAAGAGATGAAAGAGAGCAGCCCGAATCTTTCCGAGGAGGGTATTGAATTCAATATAGAAGTTTCCGAGCCCACGGACAAGGGGGCAACTTTCCTCATAACAAACAACGGAACAGACAAAAACACCTGGTACGCGTTCGCCTATGACGACGTGAACACATCTCCTGAAGCGGCCATAAACAGGAAAGTCAGGGAACTGACAGAAAGTGAAGACGGAATCAAGAGTGTCATCCAAAGAGGCACGAAAAGAATCAGGATCGATGACGGGCTAAGCCCGGCCACCAGATACAGGTATGTGGTATTCGGACTCACCTCAGAAGGGACCGTATATGGCAAGCCGGCATCATGTGAATTCAAGACCGTGCACATGGAAACCACATATAAGGTGGAACTCACTGCCGAGACATCTTCGAGTGCAGAGCTTACGGTTACGCCTGGCGGCAGTTCTACGGACACATGGTTTGCATTCGTAAGTGACGACACCTCTACACCTGCTGAAGAAGTCATAAAGAAGGAACTCGGAAAGGTAAAGGATATTGTCGAAGTGCTGCATTCCGGGAAAAAGGCATTGACTTTCAATGGACTGGAAGCGGGGAAGAAACTCCGTGCCATCGTCACCGGACTGGACTCCGACGGGGAGACTTTCGGAAAACCGGCGGAATTCACGTTCCGCCTCACGCCTGAGGCTACCGCCAACGATGCGTGGAAGGTGACATACGACGGATATGTAACGCCGCAGGGCGCCGACAAGCCGTACAGGAAGATTACCAACACCTCGACTGACTCGGAGCGTTATTTCATCAGCGTCATCTCAGAAAACAATCTGCAGACTGTCTTCAACAATGACATCAACAAGTATATCAAGTATGCCATAGAGAACCTCACGTCCGCTTCGACAGGCTGGAGCAAATACGTGTTCACGCAGACCGGAAGCATGTACTACACGCTCCGCACACGCAAGAGTTACTATGCGTTCGCCATCGGCATTGACAGGAACGGTTATTTCACGGGCAAGTTCGCCATTTCAGACAAGTTCTACATCGAAGGCAAGGACTGGTCCGAGGTTTACAGCAAATGGCTGGGCAGAAGGGAAGTGGTCGATAATGACGGCTACGGATACAACATCACCATTGAAGAGGACAGCAAGACAGACTACACTGTAAACATCACTGGATGGAACGGCGTGATAGACACGCCTATACACGGAGTAATCGATGACGAGACCGGAAACCTGTGCCTGTCCGCATACAATTACGGAAAACATGACCTCCCTACAGGCGACGGAGTGATTTCAGTTACAAAGATGCTGGTAGGCCAGGCTGGAAAGTATTTCTACGGCGTTTCCAATGACAACAGCGATTCGTACTATATCTGCACATGCAGCCTCGATTCGAAAGGCAAGAACGGCACAATGAAGGGATACACCTTGCAGACCAGCTCCGGAGCAGTAACATTCAGCATGATGTTCTTCATCGGTGTCGGTGACGAAACCACCTACACTTATGGAGACAAGTCGAAATTCCCTATTTTCCCTTGCCGCATGGGACGTGCCGGTCTGTAGAAAGCCTCGCAAAACGGATAATTTTCATTATCTTTGCGGCCTTTATCCGCAATAGCCTTTGCGGACCTAACCTGCAATTGACGAGGAAATGAAACGGACATCTGTCATCAGAACGGGTATCTCATTGATACCTATCATAGCACTGATCATATTATTGGCATTGAACATCAGCTTTTTCGGAAGCGATGCGATTCTTGGCGCGAGCCAGGTCTCACTGCTGTTCTCCGCAGGCATCTGCGTGTGGCTGGCGATGTGGCTTTTCAAGAAGCCGTGGCAGGATTTCGAGGATGCGATACGGAGCAATATCGGTGACGTCACGACCGCGATTGTGATATTGTTCCTGATCGGAGGCATATCGGGAACATGGACAATGAGCGGAACCGTGCCGTCAATGATATATTATGGTGTAAAAATCATCTCCCCGAAGATATTCCTGCTGACAGCCTGCGTTATCTGCGCGTTCATCTCCGTGATGATAGGCAGTTCGTGGACCACCATCGCCACCATCGGAGTAGCGCTTATGGGTATCGGCAAGGCTCAAGGATTCAGTGAAGGGATGATTGCGGGCGCCATCATTTCCGGAGCGTATTTCGGGGACAAGATTTCCCCGCTTTCCGACACGACCGTGATGGCCGCATCCATTTCGGGCACTCCCCTTTTCAGACATATCAAGTACCTGATGCTCACGACCATACCGTCATTTGCATTGACATTGGTCCTGTTCCTTATCCTGGGATTTCTGCACACCGGCAGCGACTCGGCGCAGATTTCCGTCTATACTGAGACATTGGCCTCGAAATTCAACATTTCACTCTGGACTCTGGTCGTTCCTGTCGCGACGGGCATCATGATTGCGCGAAAGCTTCCGGCTCTCGTCGTGCTGGGCCTGTCCACTGTTCTCGCGGCCATCTTCGCTCTGATTCTGCAGCCGCACATCATTACTGAGATCGGTGTGGGCTCTCTCCAGTCAATGGGCCTGAGCGCAGAGGGTGCAGGAAAAGGCGGAGTGATGTTCACCGGCATTGTCAAGACCATCTATGATTCGGTTTCGGTGAATACCGGTGTGGCGGACGTGGACAAGCTGGTTTCGTCAAGAGGTATGCTCGGTATGCTCAACACTGTCTATCTGATCATCTGCGCGATGTGTTTCGGCGGCTGCATGAAGGCCAGCGGAATGCTTCACCACCTGGCTTCATTGATCCTGCCGATGACCAAGACGCGCACAGGTCTCGTGGCCTCCACTGTGGGCACGGGTGTCATACTGAACGGCGTCATCTCGGACCAGTATCTCTCCATCATCCTGACTTCCGACATCTACAAGGACATCTATGCCAAACGCGGCTATGAGAGCAGGCTGCTCGGACGCTCCGTAGAGGACTCATCCACAGTCACTTCACCGCTTTTCCCGTGGAGCAGCTGCGGTATGACGCAGGCTACCATCCTCAGCACCGCGACCATCGCCTACCTCCCGTATTGCTTCTTCAATATCATAAGCCCTCTGATGAGCATATTCATGGCAATGCTCGGGTATAAGATCCGGAAGAAAACTAAATAAGGAAAGTTGAAAATATCGCTTATTAGTCGTATATTCGTGGATACGAAAATACAACTAATAACGTGCTATGAACCGTCAACTGCTTTGCGCAGCACTTGGTATTGCGCTTTTATGCTCTTGCAACAGATGCCCTGTGGGCACTTTCCGTATCGGTAGTGACAAGGAATCCGTAATCAGCGGACTCCACGCACCTTGGGACAGCCTCGAGGACGACACCCATTTCTCCTGTCTGACCGGAGACTCCGCCTTCAAATTCGTTTTCGAAGTCAATGATTCCACGCTGACCGTCAATGAAAATCCACAGGCCGAACTGGACCTGCTGAGTGACGACAGGGTGGAGATTTTCTTCAGTGCGGACAGTGCCATGACCTGCTATTACGGAGCAGAAATGACTCCGGCCGGGCACACCTTGGATTATAAAGCCAAATTCTACAGGGATATCGACTACGCATGGAATTTCAGCACTCTGAAACTGGAATGCGAGCACACGGATATGCACTATACCGTGAGCGGAAGCATTGACCTTCAGGAGCTTGAGTCGATGGGTCTGAACCTGAAAGACGGATTCTACATGGGCGTTTTCCGTGCGGATTACCGCTCTGACGGCTCAGTAAACTGGTATTCTGCTGTCAAATCGGACGACGAGTCTCCTGATTTCCACAAGCCGGACATGCTCTTCAAGGCGGCTATCAGATAATAGTTTCACGAAAGTTATAAACAATAAGATATGGACAGAATCATTGAATGCGTACCTAACTACAGTGAGGGACGGAACAAAGAAATCATTGACCAGATCGTCGCGGCAGTGGCTGATACCAAGGTCGTTACCGAGCGCGGCGAAGAATCCGTAAAAGTGCTGGACGTCGATCCGGGCGAAGCTACCAACAGGACTGTGGTAACATTCGTGGGAAGTCCGGAAGCTGTTCTCGAAGCTGCTTTCCAGGGCGAGAAAAAGGCTGCCGAGCTGATTGACATGCGCCATCATCACGGTGCGCATCCACGTTCAGGAGCTACTGATGTGCTTCCGCTCGTACCGGTTGCAGGTATCACTCTTGAGGAATGCGGAGAGCTTGCCAGAGGACTTGCCAAGCGCATCTACAATGAACTCGGCATCCCGTGCTACTGTTATGAGGCTGCAGCCTACAAGCCTGAAAGAAAGAACCTTGCAGTATGCCGTGCAGGAGAATATGAAGCCCTGCCGGAAAAAGTCATTGACCCGGAAAGAAAGCCTGATTTCGGGCCTGAGGCATATACGGAGACTGTTGCGAAGGCCGGCGCCAGCAATGTCGGCGCCAGGGATTTCCTGATCGCCGTGAATTTCAACCTCAACACCACTTCCACGCGTCGTGCGATGGCGGTGGCTTTCGACGTGAGGGAGAAGGGCCGTCCTGCACGTGAAGGAGGAAGCCTGACCGGAAAAATCATCAAGGACGAGGCAGGAAAGACCGTATGGATTCCGGGTACTCTCAAGGGGTGCAAGGCAATCGGCTGGTTCATAGAGGAATACGGTATCGCCCAGGTTTCCATGAACATTACTGATATGAACGTGACTCCGCTGCATGTGGCCTTCGAGGAAGTATGCAGGGCTGCCGCTGCCAGAGGTCTGAGGGTTACGGGAACCGAGATTGTGGGCCTCGTGCCTAAGAGGGTGCTGGTGGACGCCGGCAAATTCTACTTGGAAAAACAGCAGCGTTCTCTCGGCGTGCCTGAGGAAGAGCTTATCAAGATAGCCGTCAAATCATTGGGCCTCAACGACTTGAAGCCGTTCAACCCGAAAGAGAAGGTTATCGAATACCTGATGGCAGACGAGGAAGTCCAGGCCCGCAAAGAGCGTCTGGTGAGGATGAGCGTGAAGGGATTTGCCCGTGAAACGGCTTCTGAGTCAGCTGCTCCTGGCGGCGGTTCCGTATCAGCATACATGGGTGCTCTCGCTGCGGCTCTGGGCACTATGGTTGCCAATCTGTCCGCCCACAAACGCGGCTGGGACGACAGGTGGAAGGAGTTTTCCGACTGGGCTGAAAGAGGTCAGGATGTGATGGAAAGGCTGCTCAGACTGGTTGATGAAGATACTGAGGCATTCGCGAAAATCATGGATGTCTTCTCCATGCCTAAGGGTACTGAGGAGGAAAAGGCAGCACGCGCCGAGGCTATGGAGAAGGCTACTCTCTACGCCAGCAGAGTGCCGCTCAAGACCATGCAGACAGCGATGGAGGCGATGCCTGTGGCATTGGCCATGGCACGTATCGGCAACCCGGCATCCGCTTCTGACGCTGGTGTCGGCGCGATTGCCGCCCTCGCCGCCGTAAGAGGCGCCCACCTGAATGTAAGAATCAATGCAGCAGGTCTCAAAGACAGGGCATTGGCCGCGGAACTTACCGACGAGGCCGCAAGAATCGAAGCGGAGGCTGTAGCGGCTGAGGCTGAGGTACTTGCTGAAGTAAACAAGAACATAGGACAATAAGATATGACTGATTTCCAGAAACAGATTCTCGAAGGCATCCCTGCAGAACTGCCCGAGAAAAAACCGTATGACGCGTCCGTGAACCATGCACCGAGACGCAAGGACATTCTCACTGACAAAGAGAAGGCGCTCGCGCTGAAGAATGCGCTCCGATACTTCCCGGTCAAGTTCCACGCTGTATTGGCGGAAGAGTTCGCCCAGGAGCTGCACGACTACGGAAGAATCTACATGTACAGGTTCCGCCCTGATTACCAGATGTTTGCCCGTCCTATAGACGAATATCCGGCAAAGAGTCGTCAGGCTGCCGCGATTATGGCAATGATTCAGAACAACCTGGACCCGCGCGTCGCACAGCATCCGCACGAGCTCATCACCTACGGCGGAAACGGTGCGGTTTTCCAGAACTGGGCACAGTACCGACTGACCATGAAATATCTCGCGGAGATGACTGACGAGCAGACATTGTCGATGTACTCAGGCCATCCGATGGGACTTTTCCCGAGCCACAAGGATGCTCCGCGCGTAGTGGTGACGAACGGTATGGTCATTCCGAACTACTCCAAGCCGGATGATTGGGAGAGGTTCAATGCATTGGGCGTTTCGCAGTACGGTCAGATGACGGCCGGATCCTATATGTACATAGGTCCGCAGGGAATTGTCCACGGAACCACCATAACGGTTATGAATGCTGCACGTAAACAGCTGCAGGCCAAGGGCATTGACGGAAGCCGCGAGAACATGAAAGGTCTTCTTTTCGTGACAGCGGGACTTGGCGGCATGTCAGGAGCACAGCCGAAGGCCGGAGATATCGCCGGCGTTGTAAGCGTGGTGGCGGAAATCAACCCGCTCGCAGCCCGCAAGCGTTATGACCAGGGCTGGGTGGACGAGCTTCACGAGAGTCTCGACGAGCTCATCCCGCGCATCCGCAAAGCCGTGAATGACAAGGAGGTAGTGTCAATGGCCTATGTCGGCAATGTGGTGGACCTCTGGGAAAGGCTTGCTGAAGAAGACATTGACGTAAATCTTGGTTCAGACCAGACTTCGCTGCACAATCCGTGGGCCGGCGGCTATTATCCGGCCGGCTACTCTCTTGAGGAGTCGAAGGTGATGATGGCGGAAGAGCCTGAGCGCTTCAAGGAGTGCGTAAGAGAGTCATTGAGACGTCAGGTCGCAGCCATCAACAGGCTTACGGCCAAGGGAATGTATTTCTTCGATTATGGCAATGCATTCCTGCTGGAGTCTTCACGTGCCGGCGCAGACATCATGAACGAGGAAGGAGGCTTCCGCTATCCTTCTTATGTTCAGGACATTATGGGCCCGCTTTATTTCGACTACGGGTTCGGTCCGTTCAGATGGGTATGTATGTCCCAGAAGCCGGAAGACCTCGCCAAGACAGACGAAATCGCAGTGAAGATATTGTCCGAGGAACTTGCAGAGGCTCCGGAAGAGATTCAGGGCCAGCTCCGTGACAATATACACTGGATAGAGGAAGCAGGCAAGAACCATCTCGTGGTAGGTTCCCAGGCACGAATTCTCTATGCTGACTGTGAAGGCAGGACGAAGATTGCATTGGCCTTCAACGAGGCTGTGAGAAACGTCGAAATTTCCGCTCCTGTCGTGCTCGGACGCGACCACCATGATGTTTCCGGCACAGATTCTCCTTTCCGTGAGACCTCCAACATCTATGACGGTTCTCAGTTTACGGCCGACATGGCCATCCAGAATGTCATCGGCGATTCGTTCCGCGGCGCCACCTGGGTTTCGATCCACAACGGAGGCGGCGTAGGCTGGGGCGAGGTCATCAACGGCGGCTTCGGCATGGTCGTTGACGGTTCAGACGATTCTGCAAGGCATATTACCAACATGCTTTTCTGGGATGTGAACAACGGTATCGCACGTCGCAGCTGGGCCCGCAATGAAGGAGCCCTGCACGCCATCGAAAGAGAGGAGGGACGCACCCCGTCGCTCAGAGTCACTGTTCCTGTCAATGCAGATGACTCCTTGATACAGAAGACATTGTCCAAATTTTAAAATTCGCTTTCATGTCACATAAAATTTCAAATGATACATTGACATTATGGAAAATCAAGGAAATCATTGACCATAATGAAACCATAACCCTTTCTGAAGAGTCGGAGAAGCAGGTCCTCAAATGCCGTGAGTACCTGGACAGCAAGATGGAAGATATCGGCAGGCCTGTCTATGGTGTCACCACCGGGTTCGGCTCGCTGTGCAACATCACGATTCCTGAGGAGGACCTTTCGCAGCTGCAGCACAACCTGGTGATGTCCCACGCCTGCGGAACCGGCGACACGGTACGTCCGGAAATCGTGAAACTGATGCTGCTCCTGAAGGTGCAGTCGCTCTCTTACGGTCATTCCGGAGTGCAGCTTGCCACCATCGGAAGGCTTATGGACATGTTCAACAACGACATTCTTCCTGTCGTCTATCAGCAGGGTTCGCTCGGCGCTTCGGGAGACCTGGCACCACTCGCCCATCTCTGCCTTCCGATTATCGGAATGGGTGAGGTCCTTTATCACGGTGAGGTCCGCTCTGCTGCAGACGTCTGGCAGGAACTCGGCTGGGAGCCTATCAGACTACAGTCCAAAGAAGGTCTTGCCCTGCTGAACGGTACACAGTTCATGAGCGCGCACGCCGTATGGGCACTGCTCAAGAGCCAGCGCCTTTCACGTTGGGCTGACTGCATCGGGGCAATGTCACTGGAGGCTTTCGACGGCCGCATCGAGCCGTTCTACGAGCTCACTCACCTTCTGCGCAGGCACAAGGGACAGATGGAGACGGCTGACGCATTCCTCAGTCTGCTTGAGGGCAGCGAACTGATCCGCCGTCCTAAGCAGCACGTCCAGGACCCGTATTCGTTCCGCTGCATCCCGCAGGTCCACGGAGCCGTAAAAGACAACATCAGATATGTGGAATCGGTCATCGGCAATGAGATCAACAGCGCCACCGACAACCCTAACGTTTTCCCCGACGAGGATATGATCATCTCTGCAGGAAACTTCCACGGTGAGCCTATCGCGATTCCTATGGACACATTGGCAATCGCCATGTCAGAGCTTGCAAATATCTCAGAGAGACGTATTTACAAACTTATCAGCGGTCAGAGAGGGCTGCCGATGTTCCTGGTTGCAAAACCTGGTCTGAACAGCGGATTCATGATTCCTCAGTACACGGCCGCATCTATCGTGAGCCAGAACAAGATGCTCTGCTGGCCGGCTTCATGCGATTCCATCCCGTCTTCCCAGGGACAGGAGGACCACGTGAGCATGGGTTCGAACTCTGCCACGAAGCTGGTCCGCGTGATGGACAATGTGGAGACCGTTCTCGCCATCGAGCTGTTCAATGCAGCGCAGGCGCTTGAGTTCCGCCGTCCGGGCAAGTCATCTCCTGCCATCGAAAAACTGTTGGAGTCTTACCGCAAAGTCGTTCCGTTCGTGGATGTGGATACATACATGCACCCTCTCATCATGAAGAGCATTGAATTTATCCACAACGAGGCCAACATGCTATGAGGACTCTCATAAAGAATATAGGACAGATCGTCGGCATCACAGACCAGCAGACTCGCCGCAAGGCGGGAGTGGAGATGTCGGTGACCGGAACATTGGACAATGCCTGGCTTCTGATCGAAGACGGGCTCATTTCCGGTTTCGGGCCAATGTCCGACTGCCCTGACGGCTTGCACGGGGACGGTTCTGCCGACTTGCTCAGAGATGGCTCTACCGGCTTGCACGGGGACTGCCCTGCCGACTCTCTTGGAGACCGCCCTTGCAGCTGCGAAGTCATTGACGCTGAGGGCGGTATGGTTCTGCCCTGCTTCTGCGACTCCCACACTCACATCGTCTTTGCAGGAAGCCGTGAACGGGAATTCCTGGACAAGATCGAGGGGCTTTCCTATGCTCAGATTGCGGCGAACGGCGGTGGCATCCTGAATTCTGCAGATCTGCTCCACAGGACTTCGGAAGACGAACTGTACTCACAGGCGATGGTCAGGGTGAATGAAATGATTGCCGCAGGTACTGGTGCCATTGAGATAAAAAGCGGCTATGGGCTCTCGACTGTGGATGAACTTAAGATACTCAGGGTGATACGGCGTATCAAGGAGTCGTCTCCTGCTATAATAAAGTCCACTTTTCTCGGGGCTCACGCTGTGGGGCGCGCCTATGCGGGAAGGCAGGAGGACTATGTGAAGCTTGTCTGTGAGGAGATGATCCCGGCGGTAAGCGCAGAGGGGCTTGCGGATTTCATTGACGTTTTCTGCGAGGAAAATTTCTTCACTCCAGAGCAGACTGACAGGATTCTTTCTGCCGGTGAGAAATATGGAATGCGTGCGAAGCTTCATGCGAACCAGCTTGCGGTTTCAGGCGGCGTACAGGTGGGCGTGAAGCACAATGCCCTTTCTGTGGACCATCTCGAGAGCACGACTGATGATGAGATACGCTCTCTCGCCGACGCTCCTGACACGATGCCGACAATGCTTCCTGGCGCTTCTTTCTTCCTCAGGATGCAATACGGCAAGGCCCTGGATTTCATTGACTCGGGACTGGGACTTGCATTGGCATCAGACTATAATCCAGGCTCTTCCCCTTGTGGAGACATGCGGTTTATTATGTCGCTCGGATGTATCCAGATGAGGCTGACGCCGATACAGTCGTTCAATGCCTGCACGCTGAATTCCGCTTATGCTATGGGCGTGGAAGGCGAGGCCGGCTCTATTACGGTCGGAAAGAAAGCCAATGTTATAATTACCAATAAGATACCTTCATTGACCTGGATTCCTTACTGCTACCGCTCGCCTTTCATAAACAAGGTTCTGCTCGGCGGAAAGGTAATGGTTGACAATAACAAGAATCTGTTTTGAAATGATTTCAGGACAGATTCCAAAACGAACTGAAATATGATAGTGATGAAATTCGGCGGCACGTCCGTCGCTGATTGCGCTGCGATTTCGCGCACAATAGAAATTATCCGGAAAAGGCTTCCGGAACGCCCTGTGGTGGTAGTGTCCGCATTGTCAAAAGTGACGGACCTGCTCTACCGCATATCAGATGAGGCGAAGAAACGTGATTTTGAAGAGGCCTCGGCCTTGCTTGAGCAGCTCAGAAGCAGGCATCTCACTCTGGCTGAGGAACTTATAAGTCAGTCGGAGAGCATTGACAAGGAAAGTATTCTGGAGGACGCTCAGAGGCGGGTCAATGAAATTTGTGACAGGCTTTCACATTTCATTGAGGCGGTATGCGAGCTTGGAGAGCTTTCGGACAGGAGCAAGGCCGTCATCATCGGCAATGGCGAATATCTTTCGTCCAACATCATCTGCTGCGCGATGAACGCGAGGGGTATCAGCACCCGCCTTATGGATTCGCGCAAGATGATCATCACCAATGCCGATTTCCTGAAGGGCGAGCCGAAACCGGACCTGATCTCGATTAAGGTCAATGCTGAGGTTTCCTCTCATTACACTGACTGCGAGGCCGTTATAACTCAGGGATTCGTTTCCGCCACGGAAGACGGAGAGCCGACGGTGCTCGGCAGAGGTGGTTCTGACTATACGGCATCATTGATAGGAATGGCTGTCGGGGCACAGCGAATCGAAATCTGGACGGATGTGGACGGTGTCAAGACTGCGGATCCGAGAAAGGTGGAGGGCACGCGGAGTCTTGAGCGCATTTCGTTCGAGGAAGCTGCCGAGATGGCGCATTTCGGTGCCAAGGTGCTGCATCCGATGACTATCGAGCCGGCGGTGAAGAAGAACATTCCGATTTACGTGCTGAATTCCATAAATCCGGACTGCAAGGGAACTGTAATTCTTCAGAATTCGTTTATCGACGACGGGGTGAAATCCGTGTCCAGCAAGGAGAACATATTGGTAATCAACATCTTCTCCACGAAGATGATCAATGTTGCCGGCTTCCTTATGAGTGTGTTTGAGATCTTCAGCAGGAACAATGTGTCTGTGGATCTGATAAGCACGTCGGAGGCCAACATTTCCGTTACGGTGGATGCGTCCCAGAATGTGGACAATGTCATCCGCGAACTTTCGTCTTTCGCCGATGTTTATGTGGACCGCGACAAGGCTCAGGTGAGTGTAATCGGCAAGAATCTGGACAATGTGACAGGCATTCTCGAGAAGACGTTCGCTCCTCTGAGCGACTACCGTATCTATATGATCTCGCAAGGTGCTTCATACGTCAATATCAGTTTCGTGGTGGACCGCTCGTCTCTCGACAAGGTGGTCTCTCTGCTTCACAGGAGCCTGTTCGGTTAGGGTATATCCACGACTTTTCTCCGGTATTGGATTAGGTCAACGACTGCTTTTGTGAATGTCCCGATGCCGGTTGTTTTGGATTTTTGAAAAATATACATAACTTTGTAATCCTTTCGGACACAGAAGTAGGCAGCTTCCAAAAGGCCGACTTCAGCGATGGGCTTAATGTTATGAGTCTTCCGAAGGGTTTTGCGAGCGTGTTGTAATTGGTAGCCAAGCCAGACTTAGGATCTGGTGCCTTCGTGCGTATGGGTTCGAGTCCCTTCGCTCGCACAGAAAGAGGCCGTGGGAATTCCCACGGCCTCTTTCTGTGCGAGCTTCGGGCCTCATGGCTTTCGTTCCCCTCTGTCACTAACGTGACTTCTCCCCAGGGAGAATATACGTCTACGACGTTTGGTCGCTCGCATGCCCACAGAACAGCAGAAGACTCCCTCGACCACTTTTTGCGCGAGCTTCGGACGTACGCCTAATGAGGGTGGTGGTTCACTTCCGCCAGGACGCGCAGCGCGTATTCCACTGGATATCAGCTCTTTAAGCATTTTCAGAGTTATAAAAACCACAACTCTGATTTCGGTTAAACAGCTGACACACAGCAACTTGCAGGTTGCGCTACAAAACGCGGAGACGCTTACCTTTTGTTTCCATGTTAATCTGTTCTTGAGATTTTCATGGGCAAAAGTACGGAACCACAAAAAACGCGTTAATACGTAACCGCGGAGACTCTTACCATATTGTCGCCGCAGCTGTTAGTCATGAACAGAAATCAACCACCCAACCGTCTATGGTTCTTGTCACGGTGGATATGTTCACCCCGATTTTTACGAGCCTTTTTCCATCCTCGAAGCGATACGGTATCATATAACCTTTATCGTCAATCTGTTTCAGGGCTGTTTCCGCAGTGCTATCGACCTTGAATTCAAACACATAGATTGAGTCATCCGTCCAGCACACGGCATCCGCACGTCCGACCGCTGATTTCTCTTCTGTGCGAATATGGTAGCCCAACAGGGAAAAAATGAGATAAATAATCGTTTGGTAGTGCTTCTCTGTCTTGTTTTCAAGGTCGTTCGGCATCCCTGCGAGAAACGATTGCATCCTAGACAATGCCTCGTCAATATCGCCCTTCCTCAATGCAGCATTGAAACGAATCACGAATGAGGCTCCTGACGGGTTGTTTCCATTGTAACCAGCCAGCAACGAGTCCAGAAATCCCGAGCGCACTTCTTTGTTCGGATATCCAAGCGTATAACTGTCAAGTTCCCTGTCATAGTCCTTGATAGTAAGATAGCCAGTCTGATAGAGAAGAGGTATCGGATTGTCCGTAAGCTCCGGAGAGACATTGAACTCATTTAGAGAAACATACTCCATCTTGTCAAGATCCCGCTCGTCAATCGGCTTGCGTTCTAGCCTCTCTATCAGATATGTCGGAGTGGCCGTCTCAAACCAATATTTTCCGAAACGTCTGTCGGAGAACGCGTTAAGCAGGCTGAACGGATTATATATATCCTCGGAACCAGCACAGAAATGATAACCATCATAGTTTTCTTTCAGAAGTTCCAGCGCCCTCTCTCCACTCACGCCTTCAGCCTTCGCGAGTGCCTCTATCTGCTCAGGGAAAACACGTTCAAGTTCCGATTGGGAGATTCCGCAGACTGCGGAGAACTCAGGAAGCATAGATATGTTCTTGAGGTTATTGAGTTCACTGAATATGCTGAGCTGGGCAAATTTGTTGATACCCGTTATGAAAACGAAGCGCAGATAAGGGTCGAGACTCTTTATCGGACTATAAAAATTCCTCATTATCTGGCGCATAGGAATCAGCCGCTCCCTATCATTCATCACATCAAGAAGAGGGGCGTCATACTCGTCTATGATAATGACAGCTTTCGCTCCGGTCTGCTCGACGGAACGCCTTACAATACCTGCAAGACGCTGATTTATATTCTTTTCCGTTTCTCCACGGCCAAAAGCCAGTTCATAAGTATGAAGTTTTTCATTCAGTTCTTCAAGCAACTGCTCCTCATTCATATGCTTTGCAGTTGACATATCAAAATGAAACACCGGATGCTTCACCCACTCAGTCTCCAGTCTGCCGGCCTCCAATCCATCGAAGAGTTCCTTCTCCCCGGCAAAATAGGAATGGAAAGTCGATGACAACAAAGACTTTCCGAATCGGCGCGGACGGCTGAGAAATACATACTCAAACTTATTGGCAATCTCGTACACATATCCAGTCTTATCCACATACATATACCCACCCTCTATAATCTTGTCAAAAGTCTGCACTCCAATAGGAAGTTCTTTCATATCCATAACCGTTATTTTTAGTCCAACAACAAATATAGCAATTTCTTACAAAACGGCGCAACTGTCATAATAATAGCCGCTACGGGCTTTGAAACCGGCAGCGGCATATCGTTATAGGGTGAATGTACCTGTTATTTCAATTTCAGTTCTGAACCGGAGAGGTCCCAGATATCGGTGCTCCAGCCAAGTGACTGAGCCAGGCTGGAAGCAGTGGCTGAGGCTTCGGCGGCTTTGCCGTGATATGGGTAGATGTAGGTGTACATCGAAGGAACTGGAGCCACCACCAATGGAGTTGTCGCGTCTGCGTCTTCCTGGTCATATACCTCACTGCAATACTTGGCAGTCAGGGTTGCCGTCGGTTTTCTCCAGCAGTTTTTCAAGGTGTTTTTCGTCCCTGTATAGCCGACTATTATTCCGGAACCTCCACCATTTTCATCTTTGCGGGTTGCAGTGATATTGTCAAACCAGGCAATGCAGGATTCGATTGTATTGTTATAGCCATTGCCGTTTGCGTTCCAAACGAGACCGCCGGCTCTGCCGACGATTCCGCCGACGCCTGCCCAGCCGGTTATGTCCCCGGAAACATAACATCTTCTTACAGACGAGCCTGTTCCCAAATCTCCGACAACACCTCCGACTCTCTGACCGGTAGGGACATTCACGCGTCCAGAAAAAATGCAGTCCTCAACATTGACAGCATTACCATTGATTGCACATCCAAGGATACCGCCGACACCGGATACATTGTTAACATTTATCGCAATCTCGGACGAAGACTCGCAACATTTAATAGTCAATGAATTTTCATTTTTTCCGACAATTCCACCTACACTAGTCCCACACACTATCTTACCGGAAGAAAGGCAATTTTCAATGGTCGATTCAGATGAAGTAATACCTGCGATGCCTCCTGCAAATTGGGTTGCAGCATTCACTTCGCCGTAGAACTTGCAGCCTGACAATGTGCCTCCCTGATAGTGTCCGACAATGCCTCCAACTCTTTCTCCCGCACTCTTGACCGTCGCATAGACCTCGCAATCCGCAATTTGTGCTCCAACCGCAACTTCATAACCAACAATACCGCCGGTGTAAGTATTAGAGGTTCCTTTAGTAATCTCAACAGTGCCTCTGACAACACATCCTGAGATTATATTTTTAGTATCAATAATTACATCTCCCTTCTCATTTACTGCAGTGGTTCTTCCAGCCACACCGCCTGCAGCTGTTCTCCCTGCCACGGTGCCATCAGCAAAGTTGTTTACAACTTTTACATCAGCTTCGCATCCCCGGACTGTAGCACCATTCATAATACCGCACAAACCGCCCACAGACCCGCTCATGACATTGTTTGTCACAGTCAAACCAGAGGTCTTACAGTTTTCTATCTGCGCCTCTCTTGCAGTACCGCATAAGCCGCCTACCGGCTGTCTCGCAGCATTGTTCGTGACAGATCCGCTTACCGTCACATCAGAGACATAACCAGGCTTCCCTGCTGTCCCTATGTAACCGCCAATAACGCCGGAGCCACTGTTGTCTCCGACCGCTTCAATCTCCGCATCGACAAATTTCACATTATAGCACTTTCCATAGAGCACACCGAAGAAACTTGAATAATGCTTTCCCTTCGACTTGAGATTCTTGAGGGAATGTCCGCCTCCGTCAAAAACAATTCCAAGATCGTATGGGCCGTCCGGATTAAGCGGATCCCAGTTTTCGATTGAGGACATGTCGATATCGTTCATCAACTTGAAATATGTCATCTGACCTTTTACGAGCGCCGGTTTCATCGCGAGAAGGTCCCTGGTAGTGCTGAGCTTGTAAGGGTCAGATTCGGTGCCTGCACCTTCAAGGACTGTGTTCCAATTTTCGGCATTGAGCTGAATTATGTTCAAGTGACCGCCTGCGAGATTTACGCTTTTCTCGACGGTGAAAGACTTTTTGATTGATTCGCCCTCAGCTTTGACCGTCAGCGTCAGTTTCGTACCGGCATCGATGACAGCCTCTGTCCACGACGACATCAGATACGCCGTAAATATGTGGTCCGTCGATATATCCACATTCTCCAACGAAAGGCCGAGCGAGCTGCTCTTTGCAGAGCCGGCATTGTCCGTGAAGAAAAGATCCGAAGCAGCGGAAAGGCTGACTTCTTTCGGATTAGCGACATATTCCGGCAATTTTACATATAATTTTACAGCCCCGTTAAGTTTGACTCCTTCGCCTGCAAAAGAAATATTGCTGATGTCTGAAAGCCCTGTAACCATTGCATTGAGCTGCAGATGTGACGTCGAGCCGTTGCCCGTTTGAACCTGACCGGTGTATGAACGTTGCCCGAGAGCCTCTGCCGTTTCATAATTTCCGGGATATATCGCAGTAAAATTAGAGCCCTCGAGTTCATTTCCCTCGAAAGTCGCTGTCTTTCCGTTTATTTCCTTGATGCTATAGGTCTCGGACTTGCCGGTTTCAGAAATGATACGGATCACATCCGTCTGCTCCCACGACGGTTTGATGACGGATTCTCCTGCCTCGAACTTCACTTTAGTAACGAGTTCATCGGGGAGAGATGCTGTTATGGTGATTTTATTTTTTGTCCCGCCATTTACTTGGTCATCGCTTTCTTTTGCACAGGAGATTACCGAAAGCGCCGCCAAAGATACGAGCGCAAACATATCTATAAAACGTCTCATAATCATAAACAATTAGAATTCTTCAGAATAAATCCAGTTTTCTTCGAAATCATTCAACTGCGCCGATTTCGACTGACAGAAGCCTGCTTCAACAGAAAAGTTCAGTTCGACGATTTCCGGGCTGGTATATTCTCTTGAGCGCCCGATGGTTTCAGTTTTTCTTGTTATCATAATATCATATGGTTTTAATGCTGTTCCGGAACGGAAATTCCGGAACAGCCACGTGGTTATCTATTTCTTCGTATCCATAACGTATATATGGGTAACCAGCATTCTTTCACCGGTGTGGTCGAAACCGCCGCCGTCTGTAGGATAGTTCACAACGTGCGTGTCCGGGTCGCCTTGTCCGCTTACACAGAGAGTTGAGGAGCCGCCACCATCCATATTCAGGGCATACTGAGGATTGAAATTCTCCTTCAAGAAGAAGGTGAGTTCGCGCGCATTCATACCCTCGGCTATTCCAGGACGCCGTCCGTCAACGACAATCATCAGGAAATGTTTGTCTTTCGTAAGTGCCACTGCAGTTCTTGGATGGCGCACTCCCTGGTGACGAATAGGGTCCTCATAATTGAGAGCCTCAAGCTGCGACTGAGAGTAGCCGTCCGGAACGAAATTGGCTCCGACCGTCTCATAATTGTCAATGAGCATAGGCGCTGAAGACAGGATATTGGCTTCTTCTCTCTTATTGTAAACAGCACGGGTCTTTTCGATGTCCCGATTGCAGTCCTTTGCGGTAAAATCTATCTTCACGTCCTGCTTCCCGTCGGTATATACAGCAGCTTCCGATTTCCACTGCGGCACCCGTGTATTCATAATATAAAGATTCGGAATTGCGAACTTGACAATGCCGTCCACCTTTATATAGCAGGACTCCGTTTCGTATGCGCCATTCACTACTCCCACGGCGCCGAGCTTTGCCATAGTCGCGGAAGTCGTCGCCCTGTCGTGATAGTCGAACTTGACCTCATACCTGTCGGAATTGAGATCGACATCAAGTACTGAAACAATCTGCTCCGCACCGGAAATCTCATCATATCCACGAAAAGACTTGAAAACAAGTCCTTCGCCTACCTGACTCTCCGCCCACTTGCCCTTAAGTTCCGTCTGTGAAGTGGAAGGACTGCTGTCCTTTGGCACAAATGCAGAATTGTCCTGCGATTTTGCACAGCTTCCACAACCTGCAAGCAGGATGACGAGAGAGAAAAGAATATATCTTGTTGTGTGTGTTTTCATTTTCTTCTATGATTATTTTTTAAGAGATGGAATTTGTTTCGAGAAGTCCCAGATGGAGGCGTCCCAACCGAGGTTCTGGGCGATAGCGGAGGCATTGCTGCCTGATGCCGCCTTGCCGTGGTATGGGAAAATGATGTAATCCGCAGACGTGGAAGGTTCAGAGATTACCAGCGGAGCGGAAGGACCAGCATTTTCCTGATCATAAAGATTGCTGTAGAACTCTGCCGTCAGTTTCATTCCACTCTTGCGCAAGCAGTCTTTCAGAATATTCGTGGTCGCGGTAAAGCCGACAACTGCACCGGAGCTTGCCTTTGTATTGGTGTCTGAGGCAGGACGTGTAGCCGTTATATTGTCGAGCCAGACAATGCATGACTCGATGTCGTTCCCATAATAATCAGAGCCAGCCGCCTTCCAGCCGCCATTGCAGGCTCTTCCTACAATACCACCTATACAGCCCCAGCCATCCACAGCCCCTGAAACGAAGCAATTCTTTACAGAGGAAGAAGATAGCAAATCACCGACGATACCGCCGAGCCTTTGGAATCCTTTAAGTTTACCGGAGAAGATACAATCCTCAACAGTAAGTTTATTTTCATTTTTTCCGATAATTCCGCCGCAATTTTCCACACCTTCAATTTCTCCGGAAACCGTGCAAGACTTAATGCTCGCGACTCCACCGGAGATTCCTGCTATTCCTCCTACAAGATTGGATGCAGAACTCAGATTACCGCTGAACTCACATCCGGACAAGGCTCCGCCCTGGAAATGGCCGATGATTCCGCCTACACGCTCGAGTTCACCCCTCACAGTCGCAGTTACCACGCATTCTGTCACGCTGACTTCACCACCGGATTCCCAACCGATAATACCGCCTGTGTATTTGCCCTTGTTATTGGTGACACTGCCACCTACTTTGCATCCGGAAATCACTACTCCGGCATTTGACTTTCCGACGATTCCTCCGCAGGATGCCCTCTGTGTATTGTGAACTACGTCAGATGTAATGTTCACAGTAATATCGCAGTTCCTGAATTCACTGTTTGCAGCCACTCCGGCAAGGCCTCCAGTCTGCGCTTCACCCGCGGCCTCATTGGTCAGCGTCACATTTGCCTTCACATTGGAAACAAGAGCCTTGATTCCGGCATTGGTTCCTGTCCAACCGCCGATAAGACCGCAATTTCCTGCGATGCCGAGCACTGTAGCGTCAACGAACTCCACATTTTCGCAGACTCCGTTCAGAACGCCAAAGAAACTTGCATAGATTTTGGCGCCGGAGCATGAGAAATTGAGAATCTTATGCCCACCCCCGTCAAAATGGATTCCGAGGTCGTAAGGGTCTTCAAAATTGAGCGGCGTCCAATTCTGCTTTTTCAAATCTATATCTGCCGAAAGCCTTACATAGACTGTTTCACCTTTCTTCAAGACAGACTTGAGGTTGAACAGTTGTCCGGCAGTGGAGAGAAGGTAAGGATCACTTTCTGTTCCTGAACCTTTGCTGATTTCTTCAGGAGTTATCGGAGCATCGGTATCCTCCACCTTGACATGTCCGCAAACTTCTGCAACATCTGCCCTCGAAGCAAGCCAATTGAAAGTCGGATAGCCGTTTGCCACACTGCCGTCTTTTGCCCACGGGTCACCCCAGCCGGTGACGACAGCACGAAGTTCCGCGTCAGTCTTTCCATCAGGATTGTCAAGTTCCGACAGTATATTTGCGTAGGTGCAGGCTCCGTCATAGACTTTCTTTGTTCCGCTCACAAGACCGGTATTTTCTTTCGGCCCGGAAACAGAACTATTCCAAGCCACCACATTCTGGAGATAGGAACTACCCTCAAGATTACCTGCTATACCGCCACAGGCTCTGTCCGCAGAGACTCTTCCTGTAGCATATACGTTTGTCACAATGCCACCGTCCAGCATATTGCCGACAATGCCGCCGCCCTGACCAGATGCGCTGACACGAGCAGACGAATAGCAATTGTCAATCTGACAGGAATACGGAGAATATGCAGTTCCTGACATTCCCACTATTCCTCCTGCAGGATTCCCGCTGACCGAGCCGCTGACAAAGCAGTTTTTCACGCTTCCTACATAGTTACTGCTCTTCGGAGCACGGATGCCGAGATAGCCCGCGATAATTCCGGAAGCATTGGAGCCGGAAATCGCAGCGTCAAGAAACCCGACATTGCGACACTCACCGCAGAGTATTCCGAAAAAGCTCGAATAGCTTTGTCCTTTGCAGTTGAGATTCTTGATGACGTGTCCGTCACCGTCAAAATCGACAAAAAGACTGTAAGGCTCCGCATTGTTGAGCGGAACCCAAGGGATGTCTTTCATATCTATGTCTGCGGAAAGTCTGAAATAGACCATTTCTTCCGGAGACAGCCCTTGCGGCATATTTGCCAAATGCTGCGCCGTCGCTATAATATATGGAGATTCCGGAGTTCCGAAACCGGAAGCGAAGGCTCCTCCCAATCCTCCTTTGTCTTCACTGGAGTCTCCTGTTCTGTCCGGCGGTACCCTCGAATATGAATCCAAAGGGTCATAGCGGCAAGACAGAAGCGACGCGAGCGTCAGCATCAGTGTAACGACATATACCGATATTTTATATATCCTTTTCATAACATTGATTTTTACCATCCTTTATTCTGTTCGATTTTTCCGCCCGTAAGGATTATGTCTTCCTTAGGAATCGGATAGAAATAATCACGCTCTTCGTTCCATTTTCTCACGATATCAGAGAAGAACACTATTTTCCCGGAGCCGTTCCCTGAGAGCTTGTAGTCTGTGTCAATGTTGAACCATGTGACGTTCTCCTTCACGGAAGGTTGGGCGCCGCTATAGACGCAGATGTCAGCATTGCCGTCACCGTTCACGTCATAAGCCTTTCCTATCTTGTCGGCAGGAATGTAGATGCCTTCCATTTTCTGTCCTATGCAGGCGCCCTCCTTCCATCGCATCAAATCCCACCAGCGGTTCTGGCTCTCAAGCACGAGTTCGATAGTCCTTTCCCTGCGGATTTCGAGGATCACGCCCTTATTCTCGCCGGTGACATTTGCATAGCCCGTCTCCGGAGAAGAAAGATACGGATCGGGAGATCTATTTGCAGCACTAAGATTCAAATCTGGCATCTTTGCCCGTGCACGGATCTTGTTTACCGAAATATCCAAGTCTCCCTGCGTGATTTCCCCAAGTTCGGCCTTCGCTTCTGCATAGTTGAGATAAATCTCCGCCATACGGAAAAGCGGCAGGTCATTGTAAGAAGCCGCGTTGGAGTTAAGGTTCGCCTCAACGATGTATTTATGTGGCTGATAGCCTGTTATGCAGTTAGAGAAATTCAGCCCCTTGGTTGTTCTGATGGTCTGGGCAAGACGCGGGTCACGTCCTGAGACTTCATTGACAAATTCAATCTTGTCATAATCCGGCTTGTCCGTAAACCTCGTTCCGTCTGCCATAAGATAGCTGTTTACGAATTTCTTGGTAAAGCCGCAACGGCCCTCACCAGGAGTATTGAAAGTTCCCAAAACGGAATTCGGAAGGGATGCTGACTGGTCATAATCCCTCGCAAGGATAACCTCAACGGATTTTGCGTTGTCAGATGTGAAGAGATCACGGTATGGCTGAGTGCCTGATGTGTAGAGAGAATAGCCGCGTGTGGCATTCATAAGTGCGTCTGATGATTCCACACATAGGCGAAGCCATTTTTCCGAATCCGCAAGGCCATGATATTTGCGGAAAGTACCCTCAAACAAGCAGATGCGGCTTTTGAGTGCCATAGCCGTCCACCAAGTCACGTGATAGAGGTCTTTCGTACTGTTTTCTTTCTTGAAAAGTCTGATTGCCTCATCAAGGTCTTCGATGACCTTTTCCATCACGAAGTCGCGGGAATCCCGAGCCTTATAGAGAGCCGGATCATCGGTTCCCGGAACGTGGTCAAGCCACGGGACATCTCCGAAACGTTTCACCATATTGAAATAGTAGTGTGCCCTGAAAAATTTGGCAACGCCGGTATATTTCCGCACAGCTGCCGCATCTGGGCAATTGCTGATATTTTCAAGCAGGAAATTGATATGCCTGAGAGCTTCGAAAGACCAGCCTCCGCCCTTTTCGGGAACGGTACGTGTGAGACTAACCTCGCTCGCAAGCGGTATCCAAATCATATTGTCACCAATTTCCTTGTATATTCCGCTTCCTCCAGGGAGAATATCGCTATAGAACCGGTTTGCATAAAGTTCCAGCTCCGATTCGTTCTTGAAATATGTCTTCACAGTCACAGCAGCCTTTGGTGTGAGATCCAGAAGATCGCAGGAACTCAACAATACTGATGCGAAAATGATGGATATAAATCCTATTATCATTGATTTTTTCATATACATTGCCCTCCCGAATTAAAGTGTTATGTCAAGTCCGAAAGTGAATGTTCTCGCGTACGGATAGACCATTCCTGCTCCTCTTCCATTTTTCCATGTGAGCGATGATGATGCCTGTTCCGGGTCAATGTACCGGCTCTTCAGCGCAGTAAAAGTAGCGAGGTTCTCACCCGAGAAGAAGATGCGGAACTTGGTCATATGCATCTTTTCAAGCCACTTCTGTGGAAGAGTGTAGCCAATAGTAAGATTTTTCAGACGGCAGTAGCCGACATTCTGGAGATAGCGGTCGTTTACCGCTCCTAATTCCCTGTTGGTCTTGAGGGCGACATACCCTCTCGGCCTCGGAAAATATGCGTTCTGATTGGTCTCCGACCATACTCTGCTCATAAAATCCTTAGGAATAAAGGAAACGTAAGGACGGGCATACGGTCCCCAGAAAGCATAGTCTTCGGTACTAGGATACATATTTTGACGTCCAATACCCTGCAACATCATGGAGAAGTCTATGCCTTTCCATCCGAGACTCAGCGTTCCGCTGAAGTTATAGCGTGGGAGTGAATTTCCGATTACGACCATATCTTTTACGTCATCTGCCGAAGTCGTAGGCTCAATCTTCCCGTTTCCGTCCAGGTCAAGGAACTTGAGGTCGCCGGCGTGGAGTCCGGTATCCACAATCTCGGTATTGATCATATCATTGACAGCACTCTGATCCACTTTGTATGCCATTGCATCTGCATTCGTCGCAAAGAGTCCTCCTATACGGTAGCCCCAGATATCTCCGAGTTTCTGCCCTACGTATGGGCTTGCCAGCGTCTTGTTCGGATTGTCGTATTTCGTGACATATGAGACATTGTCACCCAGGCCGAAACTGACCCCATAGCTGAAGTCATCGCCGGCAAGACGGAAACTGTCATTCCACGAAATCGTGAACTCATAACCGAGAGTGCGAAGGTCCGCCGAATTGTTTTTCGGAGCAGCAGCGCCGTAAGTGGAAGGAAGTGCCTGGCTCTGCATTATCATATCCTTCGTATCGCGGATATATGCATCTCCGCTGAAGTTGAGCCTACCTCTGAACATCGAGAGATCGAGTCCGATATTATTTGTGTATATCTTCTCCCATGAGATGTCTGACGCATTCGGTGAAGACTCATTGGCGTAATAAACTTTCTGACCCTCACCGAAACGGTAATTGAGCTGACCAGAGGTGCTGATTGTCTGTATGTAATCATAATATCCCACTGCACTCTGGTTTCCGAGGGAGCCATAGGAATACCTGAGTTTCAAGTTATTGACCACATGCTTCGCATTTTTGAAGAACTGCTCCTCACTGATTCTCCATCCGAGGGAGAATGACGGGAAGAATCCGAAACGACGTCCCTTGGCAAAACGCGAACTTCCGTCGTAACGTCCGCTGGTCTCGACCAGATAACGGTCCGCATAGGCGTAGTTGAGACGATAGAAGAAACCGAGGACTGCATAGTCGTTCTGACCTCCACGAGTATATATGTTGTCGCCTACAGCAATATTGAAATCCGAAATTTCCTCACTCAAGAGATCGTAGCGACGCATATAATTCGTCTTGTAGTATTTATATTCGTAATTGACACCCGCCATAGCCTTGAAGTCGTGCTTCTCTCCGTAAACATCTGCGAATGTCGCATAAGCATTGAAGACATTCCTGCGGGTAGTGTTGTAACTCTCCTGGATTCTGTCTTTAGCAGCCTCGTCAGAAGCCGACATATAGAGAATCTTGCCCGGTATGCGGGAATAAGGGACATCCACGAAACGGTTGAACGCATAAAACATCAGGTCTGTGTAGGAATAATTTGCCCTTATCTCAAACTGTTTCACCGGTTTGATAACGGCTTCAAAGGTAGTCCTGAGTTCTGTATTCTTGTCCGCCATATCATGCTTGCCGTATTCGGCTATTGCATGAACTCCGTTTGTCACCCTGTATGTAGGGCTTGTTGAAGAGTAGTAAACATATGTGCCGTCCGGATTTATCGGGACAATACTTGCAAGGGCATGATTCCATGCGCTGGAGAAATATTGGTTGAAAGCGCTGGAGCTACCTGGGAACGACTGCTTACGGCTCGACCAGTTGGTGTTGTTGGTGAGTTCGAGCCAATCTGTGACCTTAACTCCGATTTTCGTGCGGAAAGTATAGTGGGTATAATGATCCGGCTTTATCGCCTTGGCTCCAGTCTGGTCATAGAAATTGCCGGAAAAGAGGAAATTTACTCTACCCGTACTTCCGCTTACGCTCAGGTTGTGGTCGTGAGTCGGACGGGTATTGTTGAACATATAATTGTACCAGTCGAAATTGGCGTAGTATTTATAGACGCCATCCTTCTCGACTACCCAAGGTCTCGACGGATCTTCCACTTTGTCGTTACGGCGTATCCACAGTTCGTGGTAGTCCTCTGCAGTGTAAGTCGTGTAAGGTGTACCTTGATAGGTACGAAAGAACATATCATTGATATATGCGCTGTAGTAGCCTCTGGTCTCGAAATCCGTTGACACCGTGGATGTTCCGAAAGTGAACTTTCCGTTGTAGGATACCTTTATCTTTTCATCCGTCGGGTTCTTGGTATTCACGAGTACGACTCCGAAACCGGCACGCGCACCATAGACTGCCGACGCCGAAGCATCTTTAAGAACGCTGATAGACTCGATATCATTCGGATTCACATCACGCAAGTCCCCCTCTACGCCGTCAATGAGAATGAGAGGTCCGGTTGATGAGGCTATTGAGGTCACACCTCGGATGTTCACTGTAGCGCCATCGCCCGCACGTCCTGAAGTCTTGACCATGACATTAGGCATTGCACCCTGAAGCATCTCACCCACAGAAGCGGCATTGCGGTTGCGCAGATTGTCTCCGTCAACAACTGCCACTGCGCCGGTAAGGTTCACTTTCTTCTGAGTACCATAGCCTATGACCACGGTTTCCGTTAGGAACTCCGTATCCGGGGAAAGAACGATTTCAAGCGGAGCCGTATTCCTGACAGGAATTTCTACGTCCGTAAAGCCTATAAACGAAACGACGAGAATTTCATTCAAAGCGACGTCAAGACTGAATTTTCCGTCAATGTCGGAGACCGCTCCGGCTCCATGGCGTCCCTTGACCACAATCCCGGCTCCGACCAAAGCTTCTCCGTCATCGGATTTTACGCTGCCTTTCAAGTTGAAGCGTTCGTCAGACCTGCCGACATTGTCTTTCTCCGACACACGGCTCTCGGAAACAAGCACTGTGCGTCCGCTTACGATGACAGACACCGGCTGTCCCTCAAACACTTTTTTTACAGCTGTTTCAACGTCAACATCCGCCAGCGACACAGAAACCTTTCGCTCCATATCTATTCCTGACGATTTGACCACCACCGAATATCCATATCTAGCCTGGATTTCGGCGATTACTCTCGACACTTTGACATCACGCATATTCAACGATATGTCCTGGGCTGAAACCAGTACGCACGACAGAAGAGTTGCGGTCAGCAAGGTGACGAACACCCTGATAAAAGATTTCAGGTTCATCTTACTGTTAGTTTAATTTTGTTATTAATGTGATTAATTCTGAAATGCCGCTCTACATTGAGCGCATTCAGTATCTCATCGAGATTTTCTCCGTTGATAAACGATGCATAGTATTTCTCCCCCGCAATGCTGTCCTCCACGCTTATATCCACTTTGAAGCGGCGTGAAAGCGTGCCAACTATCTCTGAAAGTGTGGCATCGACAAACTGAAATCCATCAACATCCAGAACCCGTTCATAACTATTGACATCGAAATGTAATCTTTTTATATTGCCTTTTTCCTTGTCATAGCGTATGATATCGCCCGGAACGAGTTTTACTGATGTCCCGTCGGCGTGCATACAAAGTTCTACAGAGCCGCTGACAAGCGCCACTTCCTCGTTTTTGAAATCCATAAAAGAGGTTACGTGGAAGCGGGTGCCGTGGACGATTACATCCATATTGTCGGAAACTGCGACGAATTTCTTCTCAGGATCCTTTGCGACATCAAAGAGGACATCTCCGCTTATAAATACTTTTCTTTCAGAAGACGAGAACTTGTCCGGATATATCAGACGACTGCACGGACCTAATTTCACAGATGTTCCATCAGAAAGTTCCACAGAAGCGTTTTTCGCATACGCTGTGGAAACCTCATTCCATATGGTCTCTTGCTCTCCATCTGTTCCAAAAGAGAGACAAAGGCAGGAAATCAGCAGCGGGATGAATAAAGCCGCTGCAATGTTCGAGACAATGCGCAGCGCCGAATGCCATCTCTTGCGAGTTGTCAGACCGACATTTTTCGCAAAACTATCAAAAGCCGCCTCGCCCATCGAGACGTCCTTCCCTGAAACTTCTGACTCCGCCTGCCTGAGGAGTTCGTCAAGAACCACATCAAACTGGGGACTATCCTCATTCTCCAGAAGCAAGTCCTGGAATTTACTTATGTTTTTATCTGAATTCGAGCTCATACTGTACAATAAACTCGAAAAGAGGGAGAATCCCCCAATCAGAAAAAGAAAAATTTACTCCTACGACCGGAACTTGGTTTTCAGTTCGCTGAGTGCCAGAGTGATATGTCTCTCAACTGTCTTTTCTGACAATTTGAGTTCTTCAGAAATTGAGCGGTTTGTCTCCCCTTCCATTTTCATATCAATCACGGTCTTACGCTGCTTTGGCAATGTTTTCACAGCATCATCAAGCATTTTCCTGCGTTCTTTCCGGAGCAGTTCCTCCTCCACTGAAAGCATAGTTTTGTCCTCGATTTTGGACTCTTCCACCTGCGCAAATGACTTCCTGTCACGGAGAAAAGTGAATGCGCTGTTCCTAGCTATCACATAGAGCAATTTTTCCACCGAGGCGACAGAATCAAGCCGGTCGCGATTCTTCCACAGTTTCATAAAGACCTCCTGGACTATGTCTTTAGCCGAGTTCGCATCTCCAACAATCTTGGTGACAAATCGCAGATACACAGCATAATAACGGACAAAGAGATGACGCCACGCCTCGGCATCACCTGTTCTGAGTCCGTTCACAAATCCGCTGTCATCCGTCTTTCCCATTGAAGTCACATATTGTTTCTGACGAGGCAAATATAGAAAAGTTTTTATATCTGCTCAAATCTGGATAAAAGATAATGCTTCTGAACGTTTACAGTTTTATGAGGCACAATGCCGTCTGACAACCCCCGCCAGGATGCGCAGCGCGTATTTCATTGTTTATCAGCGATTTAGGCATTTTCAGAGTTGTAAAAATCACAACTCTGATTTCGGTTAAACAGCTGACACACAGTTACTTGCAGGTCACGCTACAACTGCGGAGACACTGGCGGACTTCCCATGGACAAATGTGCAGGACTGCTAAGAGTACATCAAAACGCAACCGCGGAGACGCTTACCATATTGTCGCCGACGTAAGTCAGGAAAGGCAGGCGGCCATCAGCAGCTAACTGCCCGGCATTGAGCAATACGCACAAAGCCGGGCGGTTTACATATTTTTTAGGATTACTTAGTTTCCGGAGGCAATGATGAAGCCGAGACCGGCAATGAAGAAGAGGAACATTGCGCCGAGAAGAAGATTGACCTTCTTGTCAGAACCCTTGAACTCTTTCCAGATAAATACTCCCCAGATGGCCGCAACCATTGGCGCGCCCTGACCGAGTGCGTAGCTGATGGCAGCTCCGGCCTTACCTGCAGCAATGTAGCTGAACGCAGTTCCGAGACACCAGATTGCTCCGCCAAGAACACCGACGAGATGGGTCTTTAGCGAACCGCCGAAATACTGCTTATACGTCACAGGCTCACCGACGAAAGGCTTCTTCATCACGAAGGTATTGAAAATGAAATTACTCAGAAGCACACCAAGCGAGAAGATAAAGATTGCCGTGTATGGTGTAACCATTCCAGGAGTCGGATGCTCGAAATTGTCAAGATCCATTGCCTTAGCCACGAAACGGTAGAAGAACGCCATCAGGACACCGGCACAAACGGCGAGAATGAGTCCCTTCCGGTTGCTTTTCGGATCTGCTCCTTCCTTCTGAACTTTACCTGAAGCCACTCCATTGCAAATGATTGCAACAACGATAAGAGCGATTCCGGCAAACAGAAGTATAGGATCTCCCTTAGGAGCTCCGATGAAGTTCACAACTGTTCCGATTACGAGCGAGAGGCCTACACCAAGAGGGAACGCAACAGAGAGACCTGCGAGAGAGGTCGATGCTGAAAGCAAGATGTTGGAAGCATTGAAAATGACGCCACCGAGTATCACCCAACCGATGTTGGCCGCGTCTGCCTGTCCAAGGTCTTCAATAAACGGACGCCCCTCAGAACCGATGCTGCCCATGGTAAAACAAAGAAGAAGAGAGAACAGAACCATTCCTATGACATAGTCCCAATAGAAAAGTTCATATCTCCAAGATTTTGCTGCAAGTTTCTGGGTGTTGCCCCAAGAGCCCCAGCAAAGCATAGTCACGAAGCAGAATACCACTGCCAGCGCATAACTGTTGACGATAAACATATTGTTTGATTTTAGTGTTAAATATCTTTTATTGTATGAAACATGCCATGACCGGCACAATCGTCCGCGCAAAAGTATTTATAAATATCTTCAAATCAAGTCTCGTCATCCGACATTTTAGACATACGGCTCAATTTTTTTGCGCAAGTTCTAAATTAGTTGCGCAGGAACAGAAATCCAGCACATCCTATACTGACGCGCCGTAAATAATTGACGGACTGAGTTTCAATTGCGAAATACGGATGTCGGCAGGATTGTTTATTCTATCCAGCAAGATTCTCGCTGCCAACTTTGCCATATCCCCCACTGGTTGACTCACACGCGTGAGAGCTGGGGTCAGGTATTCCATATACATATTGTCATCAAAAGAAACAATTGCTATATCTTCCGGAATTCTAAGTCCGACTTCGCGGATTGCTTTCATCGCCCCAAGCACAATTGTGTTACTTAAGGCAAAGATGGCATCTATACTTTCTTTCTTGTTAAGCAGAAGTTTTGTTTCCAAATAACCATTCTGAATCGAGAATTCATTCCCTACAACCGATGTAACATCCTCAAGTCCGGCCACCTTCATCGTATCATAATAGCCTTTCACACGCTCCCGGTTAGGCCCTGAGGACAGTTCCCCCTGGATGCAGACAATCTTCTTGTAACCACGTGAAAGAAGAATGTCACATGCTTCAACACTACCTTTATAATTATTAGTTGTAACATACGGCAAGTCAGAATTACTGTAGAATCTATCAACAAGGACGACCGGAACATTTTGATTTATCCTCTCCAAAGCAACCGGGTTATCGCCACAAGGAACGGCAATTATCCCATCGATATTTCTTTGCGCCAGACTTCTGGCATTATCTACCATTTTCGTCTCGCTTTCCATCGTATCCATGACAATCGTCAAATAGCCGTTCCTGTCCAGTTCTGTAATGATACCGCTTGCCAAATCAGCAAAGTATGGATTCGACACAGAAGGGACAAGAAGCCCTATTGTCTTTGTGTGTTTCGTGCGAAATTTTTGAGCCAGCGTCACAGGTGTATAAGCACAGCGTCTAGCTTCCTTAACAATAATCTCTTCAGTGGCCTTACAAATGCGATATTTCGCAGCATTTCCACATAAGACACGCGAAACCGTAGTAACGGAAAATCCAGTCCTCTCCGCGATTGAGGCTGTCTCTTATACACATCTCCGAGCCCACGAGACGCTCATGAATCTCGT
>ENA-OYYX01000052-OYYX01000052.1-human-gut-metagenome-genome-assembly--contig:-NODE-52-length-56417-cov-9.343015_pt1 | contig 56417 bp, 38 predicted proteins | sample MGYA00244070_ERZ653464 | MGnify/ENA primary metagenome ERZ653464 (study PRJEB26926, sample SAMN06165152) | human gut metagenome | biome: ENVO:00009003; feature: ENVO:2100002; material: ENVO:00002003...
ATCTACACCGTCTAATTCGTCGGCAGCGTCAGATGTGTATAAGAGACAGGACTGAAGAAGCGGGAATAAAATGAAGATTTTTTCACCTCAAAGAACATTTCAAACAATTCAAAACAGCTTCTTAATCTGAAGTAACTTATTATTTTCATGTTCCTAAACACCGCTGTCGATGCATCTTATCCGGTGGAAAGCCGTTTGGCCGGACAAACCGCCGGACAAACCGCCGGACAAACCGTTGATGTGACTTGTCCGGCGATATGCTTGTTTGCCGGACATTTTACGGTTCAGAAGGAACGGCCTTCCTGATCAGATAGGCAAAAGGTGCCTGCGCTCTGATTCACTGTGCATCATTTTTTCTGAAAAATCGATTCGGCTTATGAGGAAAACTGATTATATTTGTACGGTTTAAGCCGACAGCCACCACAAGAGTTGTGGTTTCAGGCACGGGATCCGCGACCGTCCGACTTGCGGAAACGACATAGAGCTTTTGACCCGGAAACGGGCTGGCGAAACATATCATATTTTACGAAATTATTAAGCTCAACAAAATGAAGCACTTTTCTTTACCAAAGGACGGTGGATTGATTGAGGAGAACCTGCCTAAGAGCATTCTCCATTCCTACGAGAAGATCACCACCGAGATTTCCGATGACGCGAACATCGGAAGCGACAAGGTGGCAGACATTATTGTCAAAGCCATCAAAGACCACGAAAGGGCGGCTCTTCCGCGTCCTTTCAAACTCGGTTTGACCACAGGAACCACACCTGTGTCCCTCTACAGCAACCTGACAGAGCAGTTCAAGGAAGGCAAGATCTCCTTCGCCAATGTCGAGGTGTTCTCCATTGATGAATATTACCCATACGGCAGCGACTCCGTCCAGAGCCGCAACCACAGGCTCCACGCCGAATTCCTTGACAATGTGGATGTCAAAAAGGAGAACGTGCATATTCCTGACGGAACAGTCTCAAAGGAAGAGGTATCCGACTATTGCACCGAGTTTGACAAGATCGCCAGAGGTCTCGACCTGCTTGTGATCGGTGTCGGCGAAGGCGGCCAGATCGGTTTCAACGAGGCCGGCTCGTCAGAGAAGAGCCGCACACGCACCGTTCCGCTCTCATACCAGTCCAGAAAGAGACAGGCCCGCAATTTCAACGGCGACATTTCCGTCACCCCTAAGACCGCCATCACGATGGGCATCGGCACGATGATGAGCGCCCGCAGGATCATCCTTATGGCCTGGGGCGAGGACAAGGCGGCTGTGGTAAAGAAAGTCGTGGAGGGCGACATCGATCCGGCCTGCCCTGCAACCTGGCTTCAGGAACACGACAACATCACATTCTACACTGACGAGATGTCAGCCTCTATGCTGACCAGACTCGTCGCACCTTGGATGGTCGGTCCTTGCCAGTGGACACCGAACCTGATCCGCAAGGCCGTCGTTTGGCTCTGCCAGAAGGTTCATAAGCCAATCCTCAAGCTGAAGCAGCAGGACTATTTCGAGAACTCCCTCGGAGAGCTCATCGAACTCTACGGGCCGTTCGACAAGATCAACATAGACGTTTTCAATGACTTCCAGCACACCATCACCGGATGGCCGGGCGGAAAGCCTGACGCTGACGACACCACAAGGCCTGTCAAGTCAACTCCGTTCCCTAAGAAGGTCTTGATTTTCTCCCCTCACCCGGACGATGACGTGATCTCCATGGGAGGCACATTCATCCGTCTCGTGCATCAGGGACACGACGTGCACGTGGCCTACGAGACCTCCGGTGACCTGGCAGTGCACGATGACGTTGTGCTTCAGCATATGGACGCCGCCTACCAGCTTGGATTCGGAGACAAGTTCGACGAGGTAAAGAAAATCATCGACTCAAAGAAGCCTGGTGAGCCTGAGCCTAAGGAGCTTCTCGCCATCAAGGCGGCCATCCGCCGCAGCGAGGCCAGAGGAGCGGACAGAAGCTTCGGCCTCAACGACAACACCAATGTCCACTTCCTCAACCTGCCGTTCTACGAGTCGGGCGGAGTGACAAAACTGCCTCGCACACAGAAAGACCTTGACATTATCAAGGAGCTGATCGTCAGGATCCACCCTGACCAGATCTACATGGCAGGTGACCTCGCCGACCCTCACGGAACGCACAGGGTCTGCACCGAGGCCGCCCTTGAGGCCATCGAGCAGCTCAAGGAGGAAGGCAACGACTGGCTGAACGACACCACGATCTGGCTCTACAGAGGTGCCTGGATGGAGTGGGAGCTCTGGAGAGTTGACATGGCCGTTCCGATCAGCCCTGACGAGCTCATCGAGAAGCGCCACGCCATCTTCCGCCACCTTTCCCAGAAAGACATCGTTCCGTTCCCGGGCGATGACCCGAGGGAGTTTTGGCAGAGGGCCGAGGAGCGCACACAGAACACCGCAAGGTTATATGACGAACTCGGAATGGCCGAATATCAAGCCATCGAAGTTTTCCTAAGATTGAAATAACATATTAAAAGAATATCAATCATGAAAGTAATCATCAGAGACACAAAGAAGGAAGGCTCTATCTGGGCCGCCCACCACATTGCCGCCGCCATCAAGGCAAAGGCTGAGAAGACCGACAAGCCATTCGTACTCGGACTGCCTACAGGCTCCACTCCTCTGGATGTCTATGCCGAGCTCGTCAGAATGTACGAGGCCGGAGAGATCTCCTTCAAGAATGTCATCACATTCAACATGGATGAATATGTAGGGCTTCCTGAGAGCCATCCGGAGAGCTACCACAGCTTCATGCACAAGAATCTGTTCGACAAGGTGGACGTTCCGGCCGGCAACATCCACATCCTCAACGGCAACGCTCCTGATCTCGCCAAAGAGTGCGAGGATTACGAGAAGGCCATCGTGGCTGCCGGAGGAATCGACCTGTTCCTCGGCGGAGTCGGCGAGGACGGACACCTCGCGTTCAACGAGCCGTTCTCTTCCCTCAACTCCAGGACAAGGGTCATGACCCTCACCCAGGACACTCTCGAGGTAAACTCCCGTTTCTTCGACAACGATGTGAACAAGGTTCCTAAACAGGCCATGTCAGTCGGTGTCGCCACAGTGTGTGGTGCCAAGGAGGTTCTCGTCCTCGCTTTCGGCGGCAAGAAGGCCAAGGCTGTCAAGGACGCCATCGAGGGACCTGTAAGCCACTATGTCACCCTCTCTGCCCTTCAGCTGCACGAGAATGGTGTCGTTGTGCTTGACGAGCCGGCCGCCGGTGAGCTCAAGGTCAACTCTTACCGCTATTTCAAGGCCGTTGAGGCTGCCGAGAACAAATAGTGCGTGGAGACTAACAACTTGTAAATCAGAATAATAAACATTATCCTCCCGCCATATCCGACGGGAGGATATTCATTAAAAGCCAATCAATCAGCATGTTATCCTCCACGATCATCGCGGCGCTCCTGGCCATTGGCAGCGCTTTGGGAAGCAATGGGTATGGCAATACGATAGACAGTCGCTTCGACAAGCTCAGCGACCGGACAGACAAGTACACCTTATATCAAGTCATAAGCCAACCGGACGCAGTCCCTGCCGAAGCGACCGATAACCTGGTACCAAGCCAACCGGACGCTGAGCCTGTCGAAGCGTCCTTGTCTTCCAGCGAAAGTCCGGCACAGGAATATTCAGTAAAGGAACGGTGCGAGCGTTACACAATGAAAAATCAAGGACTTGAGCGGGAATATTACCTCTACCGTCCGGAAGGATTGAAGGCCGGGGCTCCTCTCGTGATAGTCCTGCACGGCTACGGCGGCTCGGCCCTCAAGGGAAAGAAAGCGATGATGGGTGTCGCCGACAAGAACGGATTCGCTGTCTGCTACCCTCAGGGAATAAAGGATCCGAAAGGTAAACCGGGCTGGAATGTCCGCTACCCTTCACAGGAAGGAATGAAGACCGATGATGTCAAGTTCCTCATCGCCCTTTCCAAAGAACTCCAGAAGAGATTCGATCTCAGTCCAAAGAATACATTCCTCACCGGAATGTCCAACGGCGGCGACATCATCTACCTGATCGCGATGCGTGCTCCGAAGGCCTTCAAGGCCATGGCCTCAATCGCCGGACTGCAGTTCAACTGGATGGAGACGGAATATTCCTACAAGCATCCGCTTCCTTTCATGGAGGTTCACGGCACACAGGACCACACTTCCGAATGGCTCGGCGACCCGGAGAACAAAGGCGGCTGGGGAGCGTACATTCCCGTTCCGGCGGCGGTCAGCAGAATCATCGCTGTTAACGGTTGTACCGAGGAATATGTCACCGAGCTTCCTCGCCGCGAGGGTCGTAACCAGGTCACCCTCTATCAGTTCAAGGCCGGCAGGCCGGCGGTGAAAGGCGGCAGACCCACCGAAGTCTGGCTCTACAAAGTCGAAGGCGGCAACCACTCCTGGTCCGACAAGGATATGGACACCTGCTCCGAAATCTGGCGTTTCTTCAGCCAGTGGATTGACTAAAATGGCTTAACTAAAATTGACTAAAATGGCTTAACTAAAAGCCACATCTCTGAGGCCACATCGCTCTGACGCCAGGCACAAATCCGCAATTCATTGAATGTCAGAAGGTGTAACATCACCTTTTGACATTCAATATTTTACAAAGCAGTGCCCTCCAAATCCGCCTGGCAGCATTTACAAATATATTCATTTACAATCAGTTGACAATTATACCCAAAATTTTGTGAATGTGGGGCAAAAAGGCTAACTTTGTGATAGTCTTAAAAAGAACTTGCAAAGATGTCCAATTACCGCATTTTCGTGGAGAAACACCCGGAGTTCCAGGTGGAGGCAAAGAGCCTCCTGGGGGAACTCAACGAGAACCTGCAGCTGGAGCTGAAAACGCTTCGGCTGCTTAATGTCTATGACTTGTTCGGATTCACGCCCGATCTTCTGGAGAAGAGCCGCTACAGCGTCTTCGGAGAGATTGTGACCGACTCTGTCACAGATTCGATCGATCTGGACGGAGCGAAGTACATCGCTGTCGAGTACCTGCCGGGCCAGTTCGACCAGAGGGCGGCCTCGGCTGTGGACTGCGTGCACCTGATCGACCCCACGGCGCGGATCAGCATAAAGAGTTCCAAACTTCTGATCGTGGACTCCGACGCCTCCGAGGAGACGCTTGAGAAGATCCGCCACTACTACATCAATCCGGTGGAATCCCGCGCGAAAGACCTGAGCAAACTGGCCGACACGGAACACGCGGCGGTCAAGCCGGTTCCCGTGCTGGAGGGATTCAGGAATATGAGCGGGGACGATCTGAAAGCATATTGCAAAAAGATGGGCCTTGCGATGAACGCCGACGACCTCGCCGAGGTTGTGAAATATTTCACCGAGGAAGGCAGGGATCCGAACGAGACCGAACTCAGGATTCTGGACACCTACTGGAGCGACCACTGCCGCCACACGACATTCACGACGGAATTGGAAAGCATCGACGTGGAGGATTCCTTCATCAAGGAGGACATCGACGGGACGATGGCCCTGTACCTGAGGATGCGCTCGGAGACAGGCCGCGAGAAGAAGGGACTGAACCTGATGGATATGGCCACAATCGGGGCGAAATACCTCAGGAAGAACGGTTTGCTGGATGACTTGGAGGTCAGCGAGGAGAACAATGCGTGCAGCATATTCATAGATGTGGATGTGGACGGGCAGACCGAGAGATGGCTGCTGATGTTCAAGAACGAGACCCACAACCACCCTACGGAAATCGAGCCGTTCGGCGGGGCCGCCACCTGCCTGGGCGGAGCCATCAGGGATCCGCTCTCAGGACGCTCCTACGTCTATCAGGCAATGCGTGTCACCGGTGCCGGCGACATCTACAAACCTGTCAGCGAGACACTTCCGGGCAAGCTCCCGCAGAAGGTCATCACCAGGAAGGCCGCCCAGGGATATTCCTCCTACGGCAATCAGATCGGTCTTGCGACAACCCACGTCCGCGAGATCTACCACGAGGGCTACACGGCCAAGAGAATGGAGGTCGGAGCGGTTGTCGGAGCGGTGAAGGCCGGGGACGTGAGAAGGGAAAGCCCTAAGGCCGGGGATGTCGTGCTGATGATCGGCGGACGCACCGGACGCGACGGAATCGGCGGTGCGACAGGTTCCTCAAAGGAACACACAGAGGAGTCCCTTGAGACTTGCGGAAGTGAGGTCCAGAAGGGTAACGCTCCGGAGGAGAGAAAGTTGGAAAGGCTTTTCAGAAGGCCTGAGGTCACGAGACTGATAAAGAAATCGAATGACTTCGGAGCCGGCGGAGTGAGTGTCGCCATCGGTGAGCTTGCCGACGGGCTGGACATCTACCTTGACCGTGTTCCGGTGAAATACAGCGGAATGAACTCCACGGAACTGGCCATCAGCGAGTCCCAGGAGCGTATGGCCGTCGTAGTGGAAGCCAAGGACGAGGAGGAATTCAAGGCGCTTTGCCATTCAGAGAATATCGAGGTGACGCACGTGGCCGAGGTCACCGACACCGCCAGAATGAGGATGTTCTACGGCGACAAGGTCGTTGTGGATCTCACCAGAGCGTTCATCGACAGCGCCGGTGCGAAGCATTATTCAAAGGCCACTATCGGAGCGGTCGAGGACAGGGATCCGTTCTTCCGCGACGTTCCGGGCAAGAACCTGAAAGAGAGAATGTTCGCCAACCTGCAGGATCCGAACGTGACCTGCCAGAAAGGCCTTATAGAGATGTTCGACTCCACCATCGGCCGTTCCACCGTGCTGATGCCGTTCGGAGGCGAGCTACAGACCACCGAGACCCAGGTCTCAGTGCAGAAACTTCCGGTCAAGGGTTATACCGACACAGCCAGCATGATGGCGTTCGGCTTTAACCCTGACATCTGCGACTGGAGCCCTTACCACGGTGCGGCATATTCATTCATCGAGGCTTGCAGCAAGGTCGTGGCGGCGGGAGGCCATTGGGAGACAATGAGATTCTCTTGCCAGGAATATTTTGAAAGGATGACAGCTGATCCGAAGGTATGGGGCAAGCCGACGGCGGCTCTGCTCGGCGCTCTGAAGATGCAGAAGGAGCTTGGGCTGGCTTCCATCGGCGGAAAGGATTCGATGAGTGGATCCTTCGAGACCGAGGACGGGACAATCCACGTACCGCCGACCCTTATCGCGTTCGGTATCACTCCGGTAAAGGCTGACAAGGTGATCTCTCCGGAACTCAAATGGGAGGGAGACCGCCTCTACCTCGTGAAGCATACTCCGCTCGCTGACAAGATGCCTGACACAGAGCAACTCAAGAGGAATTGGAATAATATTCAGAAAAAGATAGAGGACGGCACGATCGTGGCCGGTTGGGCGGTAGGATTCGGTGGAGTGGCAGAGGCGCTTTGCAAGATGAGCTTCGGCAACGCGTTCGGGTTCGACGTCAACCTTCCGGAGGACGAGCTGTTCAATCTAAGCTATGGTTCCATCGTGGTGGAGACCGACGGCAGCGCGCTTGATTTCGAGAACGCGGTCGAGATCGGCACCGTAACTTCCGGTGAGGACGGCAACGTCCGCGTGAACGGGACCAAACTTTCCATCTTCGAGATGATGGATTTCAACGCGTCGCTCTTCGAGAAGGTTTACCCCGCAGTCAGCAAGCCAGACTTCAAGAGGCTGCTGCCTAAGGGCATGGAGGGTGTGAAGCCGTTCAAGGCAAAGAAGGCGGATCTTGAATATAAGGGACCGAAGGTCGATAAGGTTATCGCCTACCTTCCGGTGTTCCCGGGCACAAACTGCGACTACGATTCGGCCAAGGCGTTCCGCAAGGCGGGAGCCGAGATCAGCACTTCCGTGTTCCGCAACCTTTCGGACAAGGATGTGTTCGAGTCAATCGCCGAGATGAAGAAGAACATCGAGGATTGTCAGATCCTGATGCTCAGCGGTGGCTTCTCGGCCGGTGACGAGCCGGACGGAAGCGGCAAATTCATCGCCAATGTACTGAACAACAAGGACATCGCGGAGGCGATCGAGGGACTGCTTTCCCGTGGTGGTTTGATTTTAGGAATATGCAATGGTTTCCAGGCGCTTGTGAAGTCGGGTCTGCTGCCTTACGGTGAGCTCGGGAAGGTGACCAAAGACTCCCCTACTCTGTTCCGCAATGACATCAACAGGCACATCTCGCAGATGGTGACGACCCGTGTGGCTTCCACAAACTCTCCTTGGCTCAAGGGGATGGCGATCGGGGATGAATATGCTATTCCGGTGAGCCACGGTGAGGGCAAGTTTGTTGTGAGCGAGGAGTTGGCCAGGGAGTTGTTCGCCAACGGTCAAGTGGCGTTCCAGTACGTTGATCCGCTGACGGATGAACCGACTATGGAGTCGCCTTACAATCCGAACGGGTCTTACTATGCGATCGAGGGCATCATCAGCCGTAACGGTCAGATTCTGGGGAAGATGGGTCATAGCGAGAGGTACGAGAGGAACCTGTTGAAGAACATAGAGGCCGACCTCGAGCAGCCACTGTTCGAGAACGCCGTCAGGTATTTTATCGGGTAATAAATGAAGAGGAATATCATTCACGATGGGGTGTCCATCAAGATCTTCGAGACGGATGACCCGCAGAAGGTGATCATACATTTCACGGATGAGATCACGGCGTTCAACAAGATCAAGAAGGCGGTGATCAAGGACAAGGGGATCTACTGCAACGGAATCTCCTGCGAGATCTCCAGACTGCTGCAGAAGGGAGGAGTGCCCACGCACTTCATCGAGCAGATCTCTGACACTGAGCAGCTTTGCTGGAAATCACAGGTGATCCCGATGGAGGTGATCGTCAGGAATGTGATCGCCGGCTCGATGGCACAGAGACTGGGGCTGGAGGAAGGTATCATCCCGAAGGAGCCGGTCTATGACCTCTGCTACAAGTCGGACATCCTCTGCGACCCGATCATCAACGACTACCACGCCGTCGCCCTCGGCCTCGTGAGCAAGGAAGAACTTGAACGGATATATTCATTGACAAAGCAGGTCAACAGCATCCTGACCCCGGTCTTCAAGGAGATCGGCATCACCCTGGTGGACTTCAAGATCGAGTTTGGCCACCTGTCGGACGGACGGCTCGTGATGAGCGATGACATCACTCCGGACAGCGCCCGCTTCTGGGACATCGCCACCGGCGAGAGACTCGACAAGGACCGTTTCCGCAGGGACAACGGCCACGTCGGCGAAGCCTACAGGACGGTCTACGAGCGTCTGACCGGCAAAAAGATTGACTGACAACTATTTATTATTTCTGAATATGAGACCTTTATTTCTGACAAATACTCTTACTCGAACGAAAGAGCTTTTCAAGCCGATCCAACCGGGACACGTGGGAATGTACGTCTGCGGGCCGACGGTCTATGGAGAGGCTCACCTCGGACACGCCCGTCCGGGAGTAACCTACGATGTGCTTTTCAAACTGCTCAGGCATCTTGGCTACAAGGTCCGCTACGTGCGGAACATCACCGACGTGGGACACCTTGAGCACGACGCCGACGAGGGAGAGGACAAGATCTCCAAGAAGGCCAGGCTGGAACAGCTTGAGCCTATGGAGGTTGTGCAGACCTACACGTTCCGCTACCACGAGGCGATGCGCCTGCTGAACGTGGCGCCGCCATCCATCGAGCCGAGAGCCTCGGGGCACATCATCGAGCAGATCGAGACCGTCAAGAAGATTCTGGACGCAGGCTACGCCTACATCTCCAACGGATCCGTGTACTTTGACGTGGAGAAATACAACAAGGATCACCACTACGGAATCCTTTCCGGGCGCACTCTGGACGACACCCGTGAAGGAACACGCACACTTGACGGACAGAGCGACAAGAAGGCTCCGTACGATTTCGCCCTTTGGAAGAAGGCCGAGCCGGAACACATCATGCACTGGCCGAGTCCTTGGAGCGAGGGATTCCCGGGATGGCACCTGGAGTGCTCCGTGATGGGCGAGAAATATCTCGGCAACGAGTTCGACATCCACGGCGGCGGAATGGATCTGATGTTCCCACACCACGAGTGCGAGATCGCCCAGAATGTGGCCAGCCGCCACACACAGGGTGTCCACTACTGGGTTCACAACAACATGATCACGATCAACGGCCAGAAGATGGGCAAATCCCTGGGCAACTTCATCACCCTGCCGCAGCTGTTCAGCGGACAGCACGAGAAACTCACGCAGGCATATTCCCCGATGACCGTCCGCTTCTTCATCCTCCAGGCGCACTACCGCAGCACGCTGGATTTCAGCAACGAGGCACTGCAGGCTGCCGAGAAGGGTCTGAAGAGGGTGATGCAGGCGGCGAAGGATCTGCGTGCGTTGGCTTCGGCGGCAGGAATCACTGACACGGCCAAGGGCACGGAAGGCGATCCTGTGGACGCGATGCAGTACGGCGAGTTCATCACAGCCATTGCTCCTGACACCTGCCCGGCGACTTCCGAAGAGGTCAAGGGAATATTCAATGCTGTCTATGAGGCGCTTTGCGATGACCTTAACACGCCGATCGCACTGTCGCACATCTTCGACGCGGTACGCCTTGTCAACTCCGCCAAGGCTGGAGAACTAAAACTGAGCAAGGGTGATTTGGAGACTCTGACACAGCTTTTTGATGACATCGTGTTCGGTGTCCTCGGCCTGAAGGACGAGTCCGCCGCCGAATCCGGCAAGGGTCAGGAGATTGTCTCCGGACTGATGGACATGGTGCTTGAGGAACGCGCCAAGGCCAAGGCAGCGAAGGACTGGGCGGCCAGCGATGCCATCCGTGACCACCTCAAGGCCCTCGGCATCACCGTAAAGGACACCAAGGACGGAGCCGAGTGGAGTATTCAATAAAAACAGACAATATGAAACATAGGTATATTTCCGTCTCGGTGATGTGCTCCAACCTTATGAACCTGGGGCAGGATATCAAGACGCTGGAAGAGAACGGCGCGGACATGCTGCACATCGATGTGATGGACGCTCATTTTGTTCCGAATCTCACATTCGGGCCGGACTTCATCAAGGCTATGCAGGCAGTCACGACAATGCCGGTGGACGTTCACCTTATGGTCGATGATCCGGAGCTCATAATGAGCAAGTTCCCGGTCCGCAAAGGCGACATAGTGTCCCCACACATCGAGGTCAAGAAAGATTACCGCGCGCTGGCAGCCAAGGTTCATGAGGCAGGAGGGCTTTTCGGCCTTGCGGTCAACCCGGAGACCGATGTGGAAGCCATCAAGGAGTATCTTGACGTGCTTGACACGGTCACCCTGATGCTTGTGCACCCAGGAGCCGCAGGCGCTAAGATGGTGGACGGGATCATGGACAAAGTCGCCGGAATGCGCAGATTCCTCGACACCAACGGCCGCGAGGACATCCTCATCAGCGTTGACGGAAGCGTCAGCAATGAAAGGGCCAATCTCATGGCCGGAATGGGAGCCGACATATTCGTAGGCGGCACCGCGGGAATCTATAGAAAAGGGATGGCTCTTTCCGAGACCATCCCTGAAATGCGGGCCGCCATAGATTTCTAGAAGTGGGATATTCGCTGACCTTACTCCACGTTTCGGAATCCGGAATAGTCCGTCTGAAGCGTGGAGCATTTATATTCATTGACCACTCCGCCGCCCGGGATGGTCTGCGTGGCGCGCACCTCCCAGTTCTGAACCTTGGTCGGATCGCCACCCGGAGCCTCTATGTACCAATAGTACTGCGGCGTGCTGCGTGACCATGTCGCCGTCTTGCGTCCCAAGTCATTGTAGAAGAACGAGATGGCGCAGACATCCCCGATTTCGGAAGGAACCTGTTTGAAGTCTCCGACCTTTTTCCCGTCCTGGAAGAGTTCGACTTTCCAGTTGTCCTCGTCGCTGTTCCAGATGGATGCCACGAAGCAGCCCTTGAGTCCGGAGAAACCCGGCGCCTGGGCGCCTTTCGGGCCGATGCCGCCTTCCGTCCATGAATATTCATACTCACCGGAAGGATGACCTTCCGCTCCGCCGTAGATCTGGTTGCCGTCATAGACACGCATCTGGAGATCAGACGACTCGCCTGTACCTTTCGCCAGCCAGTTTTTCATCGTCTTCCCGGAGACTTCGTAAACGCTGTAGCCGTTCGGAGAGCCGGCAAGGTTGAGGTTGCAGCTCCACCAAGCGCCGGAGGCCGCTCCATGAATATGCTCGTAAACGGGAGTGCCTCCCTTCGTGACATAGTCATGATGGATGAAATTCTGCGCGTAATGCGTGTGACCGATCATCACGTGCGCCTCGTGGAAGTCCGTAAGGCAGTCCATTGCTGCGGCCATGTTCTTGATCTTGTCCGGGTTGTCCTTGTCGGCGTTGTGACGGAACTGGATGTGGGCGCAGAAGACAATCATCTTTTCCTCCTTGTCCTTCACAAGGGCAAGGTCTGACTTGAGCCATTCCAGCTGCCGGTCGGAAATGTTGTCGGCATATTTCCAGGTCTTGCCGTTGGTCGTCGTAACAGCCACGTCGTCCATAACCACAAAGTGAACGTCTCCTCTGTTGAACGAGTAGTCCGTGGGGCCGAAGAGGTCGACGTAGGTCTGTGTGGCCGTGTAGTCATCAACGCAGGCCGCGTCATGGTCGTGGTTGCCGACACAGTTGTAGATCGGGAGATAATCCCCAGACTCCAGCGCGAACCCCGAGAGGGCCTTGTGCATCGGCCCCCACTGCACCGTGTTGTCAAACGTCAGGTCGCCGAGGGTGACAGCGTAGGCATTCAAGTACTTTCCCTTGGCCTGTGACTCGGACATGAATCTATTGAGATCCGGAAGCGTCTCAGTCTCGAACCTGTGGACATCAGAGTCCGTCTTGCACTGAGGATCCCCGATCATCACCAGAGTGAAATCCTTCTCGGGAGCGTCAAGCGGCTCCAGCACGAAATCGTTCCTGTTCTGCCGGCTCCTGTCAATCGGGGTCGTGGAATAGAACAGAGGAAGTTTCGTGACTGGATCCAGCGCCGTCTTGTACTCCGCCGGAAGCGTGTAGTACACATTCCTGCACTTCTCGTCCGCCACAAACTGGTAAACCCCGTTCCTGTCCGTCACCGTGAAAGTGTACCCGTCCGTCACCGGCACCCCCGCGATGCCCTTTCCTGTCCGGGAGTCCTTGACCAAACCAACAAGATTATTGGAGATCAAGGTCTTCGTGCCGTTGATGACCAACCCTTTCTTGTTTTTATGAAAGCATGGGGCATCGCTTGCAGGCTCCGCATAAGCGACCGCCCCCGAAATGAGGGCAGTCACGAACAACAGGCTGAAAACAAAATTTCTGACCATTTCAGACGACTATTTATACTTTACCCAAGTGGCTTTCTCATCGAGGAACTTCTTGACCTCGATGGCTCTGTCGCAGCAAAGGAACTCGGCACCGAGATACACGCCCAACATGATGTCCTCCGGGGTTCTCGAAGGCCAAAGGGAGACTGAAAGTCCGGCCTCCTTGGCTTTCTTCACGGCCGAACGGGTCGTTCCGTTCATATTGCAGCCGATTCGTTTGATGCCCATGGCCTCCGCCTCGGCGATGGTCTCGTCACACACAGGCTTGCTGAATATCATGAGCATGTCCACGTCCGGATGCAAAGAGCGCATCATGTTCAAGGCTGTCTTGCTGCTGGACGTGAAGAGGTAAGTGGAGTTGGCCGGCTTGTTCGCCATCACCATCTTGTACAGCTTGTCGCAATATTCACGCAACCTTTCGGTCGGATAACTTGAAGCGGGAGATGTCTTCATCTCGAACTCCACATAAAGTCCGTCCTTGGTGTCGAGGAACTTCATGAGCTCGTCGAGGAAGAGGATCTTGTTGCCCTGCAAAGTCTTGAGCTCACGGATTTCAGCCGCTGTCATCGACTCGACCTTGCCTTCGCATCCGGTAAGCCTTGTGAATGTCTCGTCGTGATTGACAACGAGCTGGCCGTCCTTGGTCATTCTGATGTCGGTCTCGTAGCCACGCATTCCCTTCTCATAGCAGGCCTTGAAGGCTGGGAGGGTGTTCTCATCGAACTCGAAACGGCTCGCGCGGTGAGCGAAGAATGTGACTGTCTGGCTCTGTGCGAACATCGGGACAGACGCCGCTGAAAGGAAGAGAGCCAGCACTAATTTTGAGATTCTCATATTCAATTTTATTTTTTCAAATCGGCAAGCCTCCCATCGGAAAGCTTGCCGAAAACAATTCGATTATTATACCGTCAAGGCTTATACATCCTTGACAATCACACTAAAACTCGGAATAATCCGTGGTGAGCCTATTGGTCTTGAACTCCATTGAGCCACCGTTCGGGAAGTTGTGCACTGCGCGGACCTCCCAGTTCTGCTCCTCGGAAGGATTGCCGGACTCAGGGGTGTAGTACCAGTAGTGGCTGGCGGTCGAGTTGCACCATGTGTCGGTGTTCTTTCCCTTGTCGTTATACCAGAACGCACAGATAGCCATGTTGGACATTCCAGCATTAGCTCTGGTAAAGTCCCCGACCTTCTGGCCGTTCTGCCAGAATTCAAGAGTCCAGTACGTGTCGTCATCATCGAACACCTCAGCCACGAAGCTGTTCTTGAACGCGGCGTTGGCCTTCAGTTTGATTGAGGAACTGATATTAAGGTTGGTGTACCAGTTGATCCAGTTCTTGGTCGTCTCAGGATTGTTCTCCGAACCGAATTCCTGGTTACCGTCATAGATTCTCATCTGATAACCGGCGTCACGGTTGGTCGGCTTGAGGATCCAGTCTGAGATCTTGTTGCCGTTGACCCTATAGATGTTGTATCCGTTAGGAGCGCCGGTCACATTGGAGTTGGAACTCCACCACGCGCCGCACGCGGCACCATGAATATGTTCGTAGATATCCTTGCCATTCACATCCTTATGGATATAGTTCTGCGTGTAATGTGTATGGCCGACCATGATGTGTGCCTCGGCGAAGGTGCTCAGCATTTTCATGACCTCGGCATAGTGTCCCTTGGAGTCATTGCTTCTGAGCGGCTGGTGAGTGCAGAAAAGGATGAGCTTAGACTCAGGGTTCTCGACATTGGCGATGTCCTGCCTGAGCCAATCCATCTGGGTGTCAGTCAGCTCATTGGTGTAGTTCCAAGTCTTGCTGTTAGGAGAGGAGTTTGACGAGAGTGTGCTGACAAGCACATTATCCATCACCACGATGTGTGTGTTGCCACGGTCAAACGAGTAGTCGGTCGGGCCGAAATGCTTGACATATTCCTCCATCGAGTTGTAGTCGTCCAATTCTCTGTTTCCTGAAGCCTTGACACGAGAGTTGTGGTCATGGTTTCCGGCGCTGTTGAAGATAGGAAGATACCTGCCACCAATGACAATGTTCTTCATGGTTCTGACCATAGGGTCGAACATATAGAAGGAATCAAATGTGATGTCACCCAATGTCAATGCATATACATTCGGAGAATAGGTTCCACTCTCCATAGTCCTGCGGATGTCCGGGATAGTCTCACCCAAGAATCTGGCCGCCTCGTTGATGACCTGGCACTGAGGGTCGCCAATCATAAGAATCGTGAAGTCAGTCTCCGGAGCGTCAAGCTTCTTGAGTTTGAAGTCACACCTGTAAGCCTTTCCCGGGGTCATTATGCCCGGGGAATAGAACATCGGAAGATGGTAAGTCTCGTCAAGCGGAATCTGGTACTCGGCCGGGACGGTCATATACACGTTACGAGACAGTTGGTTTCTCGTCATCTGATAGACTCCGTTCGCGTCTGTCTTGACAAACTGATAGCCGTCTGTGACAGCGATTCCAGCGATTCCTTTACCGGATTTCTCATCTGTGATGACACCGGCAAGATCCACTCCTGTACCGAGAGCCGTTCCGTTGATACTGGTCTCGGTAAGCTCCGAGAGAACAGGATCCTTGGAGTCCCCTCCCACTGGAACAGTCTCCTCATTCTTGTCGCAGCCGGCAAGTACAGATGCCAGCAGCGCTGAGCAAATAAGATAAGTTATCTTTTTCATATTCAATTCAATTGTTAATTCCAACCGTAGTTCTGTCCGATCTTAGGATTAAGAGTCAGCGCCGTTGTCGGGATAGGGCGGCAGTACATCTTGTCTTCCCACTGGAGGTCGTACCTGTAAACAAGATAACCATCCTCGATGTACCAGTCGGTGTCCTTGGCTGTGGATTTGTTGGAAATCGGGTAGTTCGTGGTAGAGTTTGTATTTTCCTCGGAAACCTCTCTGTTGAATGTGTAAGTCTGACCTTCGAAATCCATGTCAGCGCCATCCCCGACATAGATACCCTTCCAGCCCATGTAGTCATGTCTGCGGGCGATCAAATCACCCTGGCCGTAACGATAGACATCCAGCTGACGAAGTCCGCCCTCAAATGTAAGTTCGGTGACTCTCTCACGACGGATCTCAAGGGCGATGTCAAGGTCCCCCTTGGTGTACATCGGGTGATTGAGATTCTTTGTATAGTAATCATAAAGCCATTCATCCCTTGAATAGTCACCGCTGCCAGGATAGATGTTAGCGATACCGGCGCGGGTACGAAGGGCACCTACAGTCTGGTTCCAAATGGTTTGATCCATCTCGCCAAGTTCGTTCTTAGCCTCGGCATAGTTCAGAAGGACTTCCGCATAACGGACAATCGGGAGGGAGTTCTCGTCAATGGAGTTCTGGAAATGTGTCTCATCCGGAACAGACCACTTTGTAAGCATATACCCGGTCTTGCAGAATGAGAAATCTATCTGCTCATTCGGCTGAGATGCATTGATAATCGCATGTCCCGGACCGAGAACAGTGGCGGCAAGACGTGGGTCACGTCCCTCGAATTCCTCGGTGATGAGTTTCCTGTCATCTCCGGCGGCCACATCGATAGGCTTTCCGTCCGTCGTCATGAACATATCCACAAGATCCTTTGTTCCAGAGTATTGCTGTCCCAGAGTGGATGAGTGGAAATATCTTGTGAGACTATGGCGGACATTAAGTTCCCCGCTGTATGAACGTCCCCAGATGACTTCATCCTTCTGGAGCGCGCTGCTCAGGAAGATAGAAGTATAATCCTTCACGAGAGAGAAGCCGCCCTGATCCATGACTGTCTTCGCACAGCTCGCCGCAAGCCTGAGGAGATCGTCAACGGTCTCATATTCATTGGTCCAAGGCTTTCCGGTTGCCGGATTGTTCGGCACGTTCATCCTGAAAGTGGCCTCGTAAAGGAAGTATCTTGAGGCAAGCGCGTTGACCACGAACTTGTCGATGCGGACACGTCCGTCAGTGTGGAACTTGCCGGCCATGCAGTTCGTGGCGGCGAACTCCAGGTCTTCCCTTATCTTATGGAATACATATTCCCTGTCATCCCTGGGACCGTACAGAATTGTGGTGTCGTTAGGCTGAAGATACTTGTCAACCCATGGCACATTGGAGAATGAGTTCACCTTCGACACATATTTCATGGCTCTCCAGAAACGGGCCACTCCTTCGTAGTGGTTGTAGATGTCCTCACTAACGTTGGTTTTGGCCTTGTCCATCCTGCTGAGCATATAATTCACTCTTCTAAGGAAGCTCCAGTCACCATTGGCCCATCCTGTCTGTTTGGATGAGTCCCAGTTAGCGGACGGACGATAGAAGTCACTGCTGGTCTTCGTCGCGATAAGGTCATTGTAGGCATCTCCGCCGGTGGTTTCGGAATAGTTCGGAAGCCAGGATTGTATCATACCGTTGGCGTACATCTCCAGCTCCGACTCACTTGCAAAGTAAGACTCCGCGCTGAACTTGTTGATCGGCTCTCTGGTAAGGAAACCTTCACAAGAGACCAACCCGGACAACATCAGTGTGCCTGTCAGTAAATATATTATTTTTTTCATCATTATCTACGTGTTTATTAGAATGTTAAACCGACACCGAATGTAATGGTTCTGAGCATAGGGTATGACATACCGTCACCGATACCACTCAGACCGATGTTCGAGGTACTGTCGAAGTCCGAGTCACCGACACCGATGCCTTCAGGGTCAAACATATCCGTGTGCTTGAACATAGGAGACCAGGTCCAGAGGTTTTCCATCGAGCAGTAAACCCTTAATCCCTGGATATTGGCCTTTTCAAGCATCTTCTTAGGGAATGAGTAATCCACCGTGAGGTTCTTCAGACGGATGTAAGCCGCGTTCTGAAGATAGTGGTCATTCTCCACAGTCAGAGGGCCGACGTTACGGTTGGCGCTATAGCCGACTCGTCTTGACCAGTAAGGATTCTTGTCGTAGTTTGTCACAACCCAGTTCTCTGTGCTGTAGTCAATCTGAGCATAGTTGTCTCCGGTCTGTGTCTTCATCAAGTAACCACTGTAAGGTCTGTTGTACTGACCCCAGAAGTAAGCCGTCTCGACCATAGGATACCAGTCACGCTTGCCGACACCCTGGAAGAACATCGACAGACCTATGCCGTTCCACTTGAAATCAAGGTTGATACCGTACTGATAACGAGGTGTTGTGTTACCGATCCTGTCAAGGTCGCCCCAATCGTCAAGCGTACCCTTGCCGTAGTCGATCTTACCGTCACCATTGAGGTCAAGGAACTTGAGGTCTCCGGCGTAGGCGCGGAAGTTTGATCCGTTCTTGTGGTAGGAATCCGTGGCCCAGGCATTAGCTTCCTCATTTGAGCGGAATATTCCGTCTGTGCGGAATCCCCAGATCTCACCAAGTTCCTTGCCGGTGTAGTAGTCAAGGATGTCACCGGAAGTGGAGGTGTATTCATCAACCCAGGTTCTGGTGTCCCAAATGCTTCCCTTTATGCTGTAATTGAAGTCCTTTCCCGCAAGTTTGAATGAATCTCTCCATGACAGGGTCGCCTCCCAACCTTTGGTCTGCAAGGCGGCGAAATTACCCTTAGGAGCACTGGCACCGTAAATCTGCGGCAACTCGTATCCCACGGTGATAAGGTCAGTGGTGTTCCTTACATAATAGTCACCCGAGAACGAGAGTCTGCTCTTGAGTATGTCAAAATCCAAGCCGACATCGTAGGTGGTCACAGTCTCCCAGGTAAGAGTTGAAGGAACCACATCAGGGTTCTTGGTGTAGTTCACATATCCACCATCGAAGATAACGCTTGACTTGCTGATTCCCATCGTCTCAAGGAAAGAGTACGGAGAGATCGTACCGTTGCCGAGGGAACCGTAGTTGGCGCGCAGCTTGAGGTTCTCCATCCAGCCCTTCGACCATTTCATCCAAGGTTCCTCAGACACACGCCATCCGATTGAGAATGACGGGAACAGACCCCACTGAGAATTTGACGGGAATTTTGAGGATCCGTCATAACGGGCGGAGGCCTCGAAAATATACCTTCTGAGGAAGGTGTAGTTGGCACGGCCGAAGAAACCGATTATTCCATAACTGCTGTCGTTCTGCTCGACCTTCATCTCGCCGTCAAACAACTCGAACGAGTTATACATTTCAGGGATGAGCATTCCCAACCTTTGCAGGTAATTCCTGTCATACCTGTAGTCTTCAAGGTTCCATCCGCCGACTACATTCAAGTCATGCTTCTCATTCAGTTTCGGAGTCCATGTGAGAACCGCGTTGGCTGTGATGTAGTCCGTGTCATAGGTCCAACGGCTCTTGTAGGAACCGGCCTGGGTGACATATTCTGTAACGACACCAGGCTTCGCGTAGAATGTCAACGGAGCGCGGTAACGCTCTCTCCAGCGTCGGGTAGCCTTGTAGGAGAAATCGCCGCGTACCTTGAGCACTTCCGGAATGATGTCGATTGTGGCTCCAAGAGTGGTGTTCAAGACAAGGTTCGAGTCATCCTGACCGGTGTTTCCCTCAAAGAAAGAGGCGTAAGCCGTCTTCACACCCGAAAGCGACCAGGTGCCGTCCTCGTTGTAAGGCACAAACACAGGCTGGCCGTGCTGGTCAATCTGGTGTCCGATGGCGGAAGTGTTGGAGAACATAGGCTGGTTGGACTTGCTGCGGAACACCGAAGTGTTGTTGTCGATCGCCAACCACTTGTTGATCTGAAGCTTGGCCTTGGCGCGGATGTTGAACGTGTTATAGTTCTCGTCTCCGATCTTGTAGATTCCACCCTGATTGAAATACCTTCCGGTAAGGTTGTAAGTGAGTTTCTTTGTCGAGCCCCTGACACCGATGTCATGGGTAGTCGCGGTCGTGTAGTCTTTATAAACGTGATCAAGCCAGTTGTAGCTTCCGAAATAGAGGTACTGACCCGCACTTCCGACTCCACCGTAGATCGAATCATACCCGGCATTCCTCAAAGCCCTGAAGGTGTCAAGGTAGGTTGTGCCGGACATCGCGATGTTGTTGGTGTTCATTGTTGTCGGCACCTTTCCGGAAGATCCCGGCACACGGGTGTCATTGCCATAGAACTCATAGAACGCATCTGTCCACTCCAGACCATCGGTGACGATGTTGTCCTCCCACTTCACAATTCGGCTGTTGAGCGAGAACGCTCCGTTGTAGGTGACGGTGATCTTGTCGGTGTCGGCATTCTTTGTCGTCACGAGGATAACTCCGTAGGCGGCACGGGCTCCATAGATGGCTGCGGAAGAAGCGTCCTTCAGCACGGCTACAGTCTCGATGTCCGCAGGGTTGACCTGTGAGAGGCTACCCTCGACTCCATCGATCAGGACCAAGGCAGACCCCTCGTTTCCGATGGAGTGCTTTGAACCCGCGGCACTGCTGCTGAAGTTCTTACGGGTGTTGTATGACGTTCCGTTGCCTCGGATGTAGATGCTTCCCGAGTGCGTGGCCTTACCATCGGTCTGTACAATGTTGAGACCGGCGATCTGTCCCTGAAGGGAGCGGGTCACGTTAGCGTTCGGACGGTCGCCGATGGCTTCACCGTCAAGGTTCTCCACCGAGCCTACGAGCTGGGTCTTCTTCAAAGTACCGTAACCCACGACAACCGTAGCCTCAAGCATCTGGTTGTCTTCCTCAAGCAGGAAATCGATTTTCGATCTCTGGCCGACTGTCATCTTCTGGTCCTTGTAACCGATGATCTGGCATACGAGAACATCCTCAGGCTTTGCCTGGATGGAATATTTTCCATCAATGTCCGTCGAGACTCCATTGGTGGTCCCTTTGACCATCACTGTAGCCGCGATAAGCGGTTCGTTGGTCACCGCATCCTTGACCACTCCAGACACCGTGACCGTCTGGGCGGCCACATTGAACGCGCTGAAGAGTGCCACCTGGATGGAGATGACAACAAACAGTATTTTCTTGTAAAGTTCCATAATGTTTTCCAAAAGATTTACTTCTCTCAAAAGATTTGATTGAATGTTGCTTGCTGTGGATTTGCACTGAACCATCTCTTTCCGGACAATCTCTTTGGAACGCTGATGCGGGAGTTGTTATCAACTTATGGTGTCATATATGGTGTCATATATTATGTATTTTTGTCAAACTGGCTGTTTAATAAAAAAAGCAGATGGCGGCAACTCCAAAATAACTTTGGGATACGCCAAATGCTGATCCTAAATCGGTACAAATTTAAGAAATGTTTTTCATAATCCATCCATTTTATTCCGGAAACTTCCCCTATCATCCCTTATTCACCGATTTCATCATAAACATATTCATCAAACAGCCAGTTTTATTATTTCAGGAAAGCGCAAAACGTTGCAATTCTTAAAAGTATTTACTAATTTTGCGGCTGGATTTGCATCTGGAGTCAGTATCTGGATTCGTAAAAATATTTCTGATGCGCAACGGGGAGTATTCGTAATAATCTCTGTTATTTTATTTTTTATCTCTTTTCTTACATCCGACAACGTAATATTTCTGATGTAACGCAAGTTTGATTACACGTTTAACGAATCAGATGAATTTAAAAGTATGAAATCTATCAAGTTTATAGTCGGCGCTCTCGCCGGGGCAGCCCTTCTCCTCACCGCTTGTCAGGAGGAGATCCCCGCTGGCGAGGACCAGTCAAAACCGGTGCCTGGTGACTTCCGCTACGACGCGGAGAACAGCACAGCCGACGCCCTTGCTTTCCGCTGGAACGCAGGGCAGACCGTCGCCGCCGGCGCGACATCCTACAGCATTGAAGTGTGCGACGATCCGAATGACGCCGTGAATATGTACGATGACGTCATCCAGACCATCAAAGCGTCAGCCGTCGGCGCTGACGGTGTGGCAAGAGCCACTTTCACAAAAGGTATCAGCGAATATACCGAGAAATATGTCCGCCTCCGTGTCAACTACGGATCGGTCTTCACCCCATGGATATTCGCTACGGACTCAGAGGGCCAGCCGGCCGTGTTCGTGACCGGCCACGGAATCAAGGATCTCAAGAAGCCTTCCGTCGAGAACATAGAACTTTCCGACTGTCCTGAGAACGGTACGGAGTTTACTGTGAAGGCAGACCTTTCAGCCGTGGCGTCCGCCAGCAGGCTTATCGTCCTGCTTGTAGACTACACTACCCAGAAGGCGTTGGCTACAGAAGTGATCGATCCGTCAGCCACAACAGTTTTCGAGCGGACATACAAAGACCTCACCAACGGCAAGTTGTATCAGGTGAAGATGCTCGCCGAATATGATGTCACCGGTGAGGCCACCCATGTGGCCGAATGGACTCTGGCCGAGGGCGATGCCATCAATGATGAAGGAGAGACCGTGAAGTCAGGAGTCATCCAGTGCGGAAAGGGATTTGTATTCATCAACGGAGTCCCTCCGACAGTAAGACTCGCTTCAAAACTCTCCGGACAGCTCGTGTTCGAGTGGTCAGAGTACGGATTCGACAACATCGCGAAAGATGCGGCGATTCCTGTGAAAGTCGCATTGTACAAAGACAAGGATTGCAAGGAACTTGTCTATGGATGGACAATCTCTAAATATGATATATCCGGAAGACAACCTAAGATAGCGTTCTCCAATCTTGAGCCTAACACCAAGTACTGGTTCACATGCCAGGACACCGAGTCGGGCCTCATTTCCGACGCGTTGGAAGCCCAGACAGCCAATTTCGACATCGTGACGGTCGGGACAAACAAGATCAAGGCTGGTGAATATGCCATCTCGGAGAACTTCAGCGAGCTTTACTTCGGTGGTTATTCCATGGACTTCTCCCCTTCTCCGTCGAACAACGGCGTGGCGAACTCACATCCGGAGGTCGGGACATGGGACAGTGCCACACTTGGATGGAAAGACAGCAACCACGGCTTCTTCAACACATTCGGAAAGCAGGGCGGTGTACAGCCTACCCGTTTCAAGGATTGGGGTGTTGTTCATGAAACTGGTCTTGGAGACCTTTGCATCCGTACAGGTATGTTCCAGATGGGAGCTTCTTCAAGCATTCCTATCCTGTTCACACCTGAACTCACCAACCTCGAAGGACTTGCTACCGTAACCCTTACTTTCTCCGCTTCTTCAATGTGGGAGAAAGGTGCGATTAAAGAGGCTTCCGCTTCCGACTTCCAGAGTATTGCGATTTACACCGCCACTGGCGGACAGACAGACAAGTCAAAGTCCACGAACTATGGAACCCTTAAAGATGCCACCATCAAGGAAGTAGGTGTTGTTAACCGTCCTGCGACAGACGTCAAGACCCCTACCTGGGAAACCAAGACAGTCACAATCAGGAACGTGTCCCCAGGATCCCGTATCGGCGTCGGCGCCGTCCGCGGCAAGAGCGGCAACCAGCGTTGGCTCCTCAACTCATTCCAGGTAAAAGTCATGTCCTATGGTGTTCCTACACTGACGACGCCTGTTCTTAAGAGCAAGGAAATCAGCAAGACAAAGGCTTCTTTCGTGTTCGAGTCTCAGGAAATGGCCCAAGGTTACAGACTTGGCTACAAGGTCAGCGGAAATGATGACTACAAATACATTGAACAGGAAAGCCCAGAGTTCAACCTCAGCGGTCTTTCGGTCAATACCCAATATATCATCAAAGTTGTGGCCGTGGCCGGAGAGTACGAATCCAAAGATCCTTATTATCTGGAGTTCAAGACGGAAAGTGTGAACTACACATACCCTATGACAATCTCAAACAACGAAGAATTCCTCGATTGGATGGCCTATGGTGCGGAATTCACATCGCCTTCTGATGGGATCACGCTGGCGGCGGATCTTGATCTCAAGGGTGTCGAGGTTCCATCCGTTGCAGAGTTCGGGGGTATTCTCAACGGTAACGGCAAGGTAATCAGGAACTGGACTTCCAACCACGCTCTGTTCAACAAGGTCACCGGAACCGTGAAGGATCTCACAATCGATGCAAGCTGCGTCTTCACGCCAACATCTTCTGTGTTCGCACCTGTCACACTGAACAACGCCGGAACCCTCAGCAATGTCCACAACAAGGCAAATGTGGAATATTCCGCAAGTTCGTTTGAGGAAGCAGTGAATATCGCGGGAATCGCCGCTAAGTCAACCGGCGATATCAAAGGTTGCTCCAACTCTGGTTCAATCTCCGCAAAAACCTCAGGTTCGATAAAGGGAGCAGCTGTCGCTGGTGTCGCTGGTTACCTCTCAGGACAGATGTCGGAGAGTTCCAACACTGGTGCGATAACCGTCAGCGGCAAATTCATTGCCGGATCATCTTCAATCGGTGGGAAGGACGTTGTCCCTTGCATCGGAGGCCTTGTCGGCCTTGGAGGCAATGGGTCAAAGATTGAGAACAGCAACAACAACGGAAACGTCTCATTCACGATCAGCGCGATGGAAAACGCCACCGCCACGCAGCAGAGAATCAGTGTGGCCGGTATTGCCGGTGCCCCGGAGGGTGACATCACCAAATGTAACAACTATGGTGAAGTTTACACCAAATTGGCAACAAGCAACGGAACTGAATCGACTATCAACTATATCGCCATCGTAGGAGGTATCTCCGGAGGAGACTTCTTTGCGGCTGGAAACAATGTCACCAACATCAAAGATTGCGTCAATGAAGGCAAGGTAACACTGTTCAACGATTCTGCAAAGGCAAACAGCGCCCTGGGCGGTATTGTTGGATGGCCTGGCGTGGAAGGCACACAGAGCATCTACACAACAAACTGCGTCAACAAAGGCACTGTTACATTCGCAGGAAAGGGCAAATGCCGTGCCGGTGGAGTACAAGGCGGAACCGGACACATGGACGGATGCACCAATGAAGGCGCGGTCGTCCTCGAATCAGGCAACACAGGCTCTGTATTAGGCAGTCTCTGCGGTTTCCACTCACAAGGACATGTGATCAAAAACTGCAAGGCTCTTGGTTCTGTTACCGCCAAGAGCACTGTTGCCGGAATCGGTGGCCTTATCGGTAATATCGGAAACGCCGCTCACAACACTGGAAATGGTTGTGTTGTAAAATGCACCATCACAGGAGGCACAGCCAAGACTTCTGGATTAATTATAGGTCTGTTCAACGGAAACTCCAAAGTCATCAAGCTCGGTACTGCCGCAGATCCTATCAAGGTATCAGGAACTGTCAACGGCACAACCGTCACTGCGGACAACTACAACAGTTATCTAAACGGATCAACGAAATTCAAGGCCGAGAACCATGTGCTGACAGCGGTTTACGGAGAATAATCTTTGTCCTGAATATTTTTATAAGGGAATGGCCGAATGGCCATTCCCTTTTCTTTTTTGCAATCAGCATCGGCTATAGTGTCGCCTACCGTGCCATCATTGCCGGTACGCTTCGACAAGCTCAACTACCAAAGCCACATGAGCACAAGGCACTCTGAAATAGGCCAAATGCCACTTCAAGGACTGGTGAATATGACTAATCACGATTCTGGCGAGCACCTCCGTTTGCAGAACCTTCCACCGCCTTCCCGGCAGCTTTCCGCAATTCTCTGAATATCACGAAGTGGAGCACCACCGTATGGCTCAAAACAAGTTACGAAATGATTCAGGTAATCCCAGAGGGCAGGATTTGCGAACATATTCACACCTGGAACACCAACTCACTTGCCGTCAAGCCGACAGCGTTCCAGGTGCGTATGGTTTCTCGCACCTGGAAGTCCGGAACACCAATAGAACGCTCTGTGCCGCAGCCGCCGACTCTTAGGTGTGAGAATATCTCCGCACCTGGGACACCAACTCGCAGACCGTCAAATAGATGATATTCCAGGTGCGCGTGGTCTCTCGCATCTGGAAGAGCGGCCTCCAATTGTTTTACAGGACAGAAAATGTACGGCAGAAGTTCTTTCTATGCACCGAATATACCGAGCCATACCGTTGGTACAGGAAGCGCACTTCTGGTGTACCAAATGAACTAAGAGGCTGAGGCAACATCCCTGATTCTCGTTCACCAACATTGCCGTGTGGCGAGACATTGATGGCAAGTGGTACGTCTTCGACGCTCCGCAATTTATTCGTAAGCATTCGATAAAGTATGACTGTCAGTTTGATTAAGTGGTATATAACTTTGCGCCACTAATATAAACTGACATGCTTACACGCGAACAAATCGAAGAGATCCAGGGCGAGGCCCGGGAGAAAGGGACAGCAATCAAGGCCCTGTTGAAAGAGAAAGGCATTCCAGAGCACCAGTACTTCTGGTGGAAGCGGAAGTACGCCAGGGCAGAGGTTCCGGATGGGTTCCTGCCCATAGCTGGTGGCGGCCTGTGGACACCATTCAGGGAATAATCGATGATCCAAGACGCCGGCTGCATCGTCGCCTGCGACTATGTTCAAGTGGACGGTGCTCACGCCGGAAGATTCCTGGCCAATCCACAGGAGGAGATTAATCGGATATACAAGTAAGTTCGGGTTAATAAGCGTGAAGCATTTGCCGGATGCGAACATTCTATTAAACTTTTTTCATTTTTCTCTTGACTCGTACCCTACGGCATATATTATCTTTGCCGGCGAATAACAAAAGTGCACGAATTGTTATGGGTAAAAACAAGTTGAAAATCGGGGAGTTTTCCCGCCTGGGCAGAGTGACCGTGAGGGCTCTGAGGCATTACGAGGAGATTGACCTGCTTACTCCTGAGATTGTGGACCGGGATACCGGGTATCGCTATTATTCCGTAGGTCAGTTGCAGAAAATCTTCAGCATCACCCAGCTCAAAAGTATGGGTTATTCGCTGGAGGAAATCCGGGACCTGTGGGATGATGACCAGCATTTCCCTACGGTGGAATCGCTGGAGGAAAAGATCCGCAAGTGTGAGGATGAGCTGGCGGTGCTCAAGGAGCGGAAACGGATGCTCAAGGCGGTGGTGGCTTCCCAAAAGAAGTTGCACAAAATGGAAAAAGTTTACTTTGAATCACTTCCGGCCATCACCGTGGCCAGCCATCGTACCATCATCCCTTCTTTCGAGGACCTCGGCCGCCTCTGCTGCGAGGTAATCGGCCCCGAAATGGCCCGTCTGGGCTGTGAGTGCCCGGGACCCGGCTATTGCTACACCATCGAACACGGCGGATACAAGCCGCAGGACATCGACATCGAGTATTGCGAGAAGGTCACGAAAAAGGGTACCGACTCCGCTCTTATCAAGTTCAAGGACATCCCGGTCGTGCCGCTGGCGGCTTGCCTGAAAGTCTTCGGCCCGTATGACAAACTGTACGACAACTATGTCGAACTTTTCGCCTATCTGGAGAAAGAGGGCTACAAGATTGTTGCTGCTCCCCGCGCCGTTTACATCGACGGTATCTGGAATCAAGAGGATGCCGACAAGTGGCTCACCATCATCCAGGCGCCTGTAGAAAAAGCATAATGAAAAGACACGCCCTTGTGGAATTCCCCGCAGGGGCGTATCTTTGTGTCGACAAATCGAGATTTAACGTTACAATGCTTAGATATAGTAGAGTTCTTCTTTTTCTCATCATAGCCGCTTTATCCAGCTGCAATCAGTATAATCGCATCTTAGAAGATGTGTACGATAATGACCAGGCTGCACGTGAGTGGACAAAAGGGATGTCTTCACTATCAGCTGACGAGATTGTGGAGTATATAACAGAGATGGAACGGGTGGATTCATTGAATCAAGCGACTGTATTCGGCATTCTGGACAAGGAGGGTTGGCCCTACCATCTATCCGAAAAGGCCAATAGGGCCATCTGGATCGTTATTGACCATTCCGACCTTGCCTATCGGAGCAAGTATCTTGGTCTTGTGAAGGAAAAAGCCGAAGAGGGCGTTTTGGATAAAACGGACTATGCCATTCTGAATGACAGAGTTCGTATGGAAGAGGGCAAGCCACAGATTTATGGCACCCAGATTAAGATGGCAGCAACGATTGTAGATGATGATATTGCCATGCAGTTATGTCTCTGGCCGGTGGAAAATCCCGCTGCTCTTGACAGCCTGAGAAGCACCGTGGGATTATCTCCCATCAAAGAATACCTGAAGACCAGCAGCGAGTCTATAGGTCAAGAGATTGTTTGGGACAAGGAGAAAACTGTGGCTGACTTTGATTAGCCACTAAACTCGGACTTATCGGTGTAAAACGACATTGACTCTCCCGGCAACCAATCTGGGAGAGTTTTTTATTGAGCAATCTGCATACTTCTCCAGAAGCGGCAGTGCCTGTCCTGCCGCTTCGGAGAGTTCTTTCAAGGATGTCAGTAACGGATGCATCATCGTCTAATACAGGAAACCGAACAGCCAAAGCGGAATCCGGCAACCGGAGCCGACCTCGGTATCGTCAACTGCAAGGTAGCTGTCCGGGACATCCGCAATCTGTTCGAAGGTCTTTCCCTTGCCGCCCACCTCAAAGAGGTGCTTGTCGTCGATGAGGAAGTCTCCCTGCTTGGGGTAACGGACGTCGTGCAGGACGCGCAGCTGGCTGATGAAGAATGTCTCCCTCTCGTTTCCCTTGTCCACTTTCGGACACAGGACGTGCATCAGGTTGGGATTGCCGAGGAATATCTTGTCAGGCTTGGTAAGGGACTTGTAATTCTTGGTCTTGGCTGTGAGCAGAGCGAGGACCTGGGCTTTGTCGAGAGCGTAGAGCATCTTGAGCCCGGATTCGTTGTCCGTGGAGAGTTGCCGCCAGAGTTCCGACATGTTGGGCTCGAAGGGGACGTGCTCGCTGATGATCATCAGGAGTTTCTTCACCTTCTGCAGCGTCTCATAGGTTACATTCTCCACGGCGGGAAGGTCGGAATCAATGACGACAGTGACGGTCTCACGCAGCCGGGAAGGAAAATCCTCCAGGGATTCACGGTAGAAGGGGTAGTAGCCGTGGGCAAGGTACGCTTCGAAGAGCGGAGCCACTTTGATGCTTCCGACGATTTCCATCGCTTTTTTTACGTGGTGCGTCAAGACATCATCCAGCGGAATCGCGTCGGTCTTGAAGATGCCTTCCAAATCAAGATATTCGCGGAATGAGAGACCGTACAAGGTGTATGGAGTCTGACGACGGGACATATCCACGGTTGCATTGTCGAGGACCAGCAGGGAACTGCTGGTATAGACGATGCTCATATCGGGGTAGTCATCGTAGATGTTTTTCAGTGCCTGGGACCACCCTTCGTAACGATGAACTTCGTCCAGATAGAGCCGGGAAATGCCGTGCCGGTCCGCCCAGTCGACGAGATCCATCAGACTGTGTGTGGCAAACCACAGATTGTCCAGCGAGGCATAGAGAGTCTGGTCGATGTCCTCATAGTTCTCCAGGATATGCTGAAGGAGCATGGTGGTCTTTCCAACGCCCCTGGCGCCCTTGATGCTGATGATACGCGCTTTCCAATTGATCTGGCTGTATAGATAACGCTTGAAGCGCAGGTCAACCTTTGCGATTTTGCGGTGATAGCTGTCGTATAGTGGCTGAAGTTCTGCTTGTTCCATGACAATAACCGTTTTGTTTACTGGGCAAAGATAGCGATTTCATATTTCAAACCATAAGAATTTTGAAAAATTTATGGTTGCAACCGAAATGGATGTGTCTGAAGTGGCTGTTTTAGTCTAGCAGGGTGATCATCTCCTTGATCATATCGTCGTCGATATCGCGATAGTGGGCAAATCTTGGGTTTGTCGCTCTGAAATCATATTGATTTAAAGGTAGTTACAAGCGAATTTTGTTTTCATTTCTTTTCAGGGCTTTTCGTTTCTTATTTCCCCATGTACTACGCTTAATCATCTGAGAGTCAATATAAAGCATTTTCTTGGGCCAATTTTGGGCGTCGAAGTCGCACAAAAACGCGCACCATTTCCGGCGGTCGTCACCAGAACGGAGATGGGCACCTTGTCAGATTGGCAACCAACAAGGGACCGGTGGCTATTACATCAAATGATCATCTTTATTGAAGTACGTGTGAGAAGCTCTGGCTTATTCATCTTTAGAAAAATCTACCGCAAAGGTTTGCTCCGTTTTTCTTCCTGACTTTGGCGAAGATTCACCCAATTTGAGTTTCGATTCCCAGATTGCCAAAAAGCGGCCGTAGCGACCGACGCTCCGGAGTTAGGAACAGAGTCCTGGTCCGAACATGGTCAGTCCATGGTATCTTCACCTGCAAGGTGATAAGCGTCGTGGCTATATCCAGCACCTTATCCACGCTGAGGTCGAGCCCGGCTTTCTTGATGACCCTTTCAAGCTCTTTGTGCACCTTGTAGGCGACAAAGCAGATACAGATATGTGCCTCGATGCGTTTTTCGGAGAACTGGAGCGGAAGGAAAATCAAACAGTAACGAATTAAGTCTAAGGTCTTCTTTCGTTGTCATTGGGGTATAAGAGGGTCTTTGATTAGAGATCATTTTCCGGCCTTTTTAGACAAAGAAAAGCACCGCGCGGTGAAGGGATATGTATGGAGTGTGGTGAACGTGATGACGGGAGACAGGTTCTTCTTCTATGAACATGGCTCCAGGAGCACCCGCGTGGCCATGGGTCTGCTGAAGGACTGCGCCGGATCCCGGAATACGAACAGGCAGGGAAAGACTACGCAGACCTTCTTCCCGCAAACTGGCGCGCCTTGTCCGCAAAGTAACTCGAACGAATATCACACTCCCATAAAAAGACTGCAACCGGCATCACACTGATGCAAGTTGCAGCCAAACTTTATCGACGCACGTACTTCCTCGAATGCTTACGGTTTCTTTACTGATTCTGAAGGACAAAAAAGGCGGCTGCTGATATGCAGTCGCCCTTTTTAATATATTCAAAAAGAATTACTCTTTGAAAGCTTTGATACCAAAGAGTACCGCGCGGGTGTTGTTTCCAACGTTTGCGGCAGTGGTGATCTTTATGTCAAGATCCTCTGTCAAGGCTGTAGGAACGGTGAATGTGTAGTAGTCATCATCTGTCACAGTGATCTTGTAAGGAGACTGACCAGCCACTCCATCATTAGCCCTGATGCCTTGAGTGCCGAACGTCATCCCTAAACCAGAAAACTCCAATGTGGTGGCAGCACCTTTCCAAGCCAACGCATAGAACGATACTCTCTTGGAACCAGCTGGAACAGTGATTGTGAGATCGCCGGTCTTCCCCTTCGACGCTCCAAACTTAAGAACTTTCACATTTTCTTTGCCATTGATAGTAGCGACACCATCATCATAAGCATTAGCCCCGAGTTTGTAGCTCAAATCAATGGAATACGAATTATCTCAAGGTTCTGGTTCTGGTTCCGGATCCACGCTGCCAGCCTCGTGGCTGACATAGTAGCCATTAACCATTTGAGCGGAGCCGTTGAATTCACCCCTCTTTCCAATAACTGTGAGGACATCACCAACTTTCAAGCCTATATTCTCAATGGCGGGACCACCTTCGGCCGCCTTCATACGGAAGACGTACAAAGTAGTTCCCTCATCATCAGCGATCGTCAAGGTAGCGTTCTTGAAAGAAGCACTGATCTCCTTGATGTTGACAATCTTGCCCGTCACGATATATTCAACAACGTCCGAGACTTCCTTGGCAAGGAACTCCTTGATGGTGGCAGGAATATAGTGGACATGGCTCTCATAGACACCATTTACCATCTGGGCTGTGCCATTATACTCTCCTCTCTGACCGAGAACCGTAAGTTTGTCACCTACACCGATGGTCAAATCCGTAATCTTGCCACTGGCAGGCTTCATCCTATGAACAAGCACCGAGTTGCCAAGAGCATCGGCAACCGTGATGTCCGCATTGTTGTACTGTTCAGAGACAGAAATCTTTTTAACGGTTCCGGTAAGGCGGTACTGCGCCGGGCTAACAGCGGCGTTAAGGAACTCGCCCACTGTAACAGCAAGAATGGATCCTTTCTGCTCAAGAGAGGTCTGCGCTGAGTAAACCTTGCCGTTGGAGGTCGTGTTGAAAGTAAGGTTTGTGGCACGGTCACCGAGCTGGTTGTCAGCGGCGATGAAAGTAACGGTGGCGTTTGTGCCGGAAGTCTCGATGGAGGTAACCGAGAGCCAAGACTTAGCGTCATCTGGAACAACCACAGACACACCTTCGCCTTTGCAGGTCAGATAAGCCTTGAACTCACCACCCTCGACAGGAAGAGGTTCCTTTACGGAAACAGAGTCAACTTTGATGAGGGATTTCACAAGGCTTACAAAGACGCCACCTTGGGCCATCTGAGGAGAACCATTATATTCACCTCTCGCGCCTTCTACAGTAAGGAAGTCACCGACTTCCATTCCCAAGTCCTCTATCTTCTTTCCGGAAGGAGGCCCGAAACGATAGCAGTAAACCGAATAGCCTTCGTCATCAGAGATTGTAAGAGTCGCATTCTTATAGCTGGCGGAGATTTCCTGAATTTTAGAAATGGTACCGGCAATCCTGTAAACAGTTGGAGAAACCTCCTTGGCAAGGAACTCTTTCAGTGGAATAACCTGAGGTTCTACTTTCTCAGTCTGCTGCAGTACGTTAATGATCTGAGACTTGCCATCGCAGGTAAGGTAGAGCATAGCCTCGTTGGTGGAGGCAGCGGCGTCAGCCTTGAAGCTGACGGTAGTCTCACCGGCGGCTCCGGATGTCGGAGATACGGTAAGCCATTCAGGAATATCGCCGAAAGACCAGTCAGCACTGGCGTTGACTGTGATGGTCTGGGAACCACCGACAGCAGGAATAGCCACGTATGATGACGACACCTTGACTTCATCAAGATATCTTTCGATGTCATCCTCGCAGCCAACCGCGAGAGTCAAAGCGGCCACAAGGGCGGTGAAAATATATTTAAGTTTCATATCGTCTTGACATTAAATTAGTTGAACATGTACTTGATACCAATGGAAGCGTACCAGCACTGACCGATGGTGTGGTAAGGCACAAATGTCTCGGTGTTAGCATTGTAAGCCTTGGCGGTAGAGAATGTGGCATAGCCCTCATTGTCAACACCTTCATACCTAAGGATACGTCCCTCACTAAGAGCCGGGTTCATGTACTTGCTTACACCCCAGCTGGAGTTGAAGAGGTTAAGGATGTTCTTCACATCAAGGCTGAGCTGGAGAGTGTTGACGCTCTTGCCGACATTAACCTTGAAATCGTGCTTGTAGCTGAAGTCAACCCTATGAACCCAAGGAGAATAAACGCTGTAAGCCTCAGCGTACTTGCCCTGACGCTTGCTCAGGTACTTGTCGTTGTGGACATAGTCCATGAAGCGGTCACGGTCATCATCGGAAACAAAACGGAACTCCTTGTTGGCGACCTCCGCGTCGGTAGGAACGTAGATTGCGTCGTAGTTGTAACCGTCACCGTTGATGTCGTTGACAGTCATGTAAGAGTAGTTGTAACCACCTCTCCAAGTCTCGTAGATGAAGCTGTAGTGGTTGCCGGACTTGTCACTGTGGGTAAGGGAAGCCACGAAACGGTCAGGGGTCACGTACTGTGAGTTGTGGAGACCCGGATCGTTAGGGCCGTTGACTGTAGCCATGTAGTTGAGCACTGAGGAAGCGTTTGAACCAGGCATACCGGTAAGTTCCTTGGAAACAGTGTGGGTGTAGGCAGCCATAATGTTGAGGCCCTGAACAGGAGTCGTGTTGATTGTCAGGTTGGCGGAATAGCCGTAACCCTTATTTGTGTTCTCAAGAACGTAAGCGGCAGGCATATTCGTGGTCTTACCATCCTTGTCGTAGGTAAGCTTGAAGTCCTGGTAGAGAGGACGGTTGTCAGCACCGTTGAATCTTGAGAATCCGTCGGTGTCCTTGACGCTCCAATCCCTGAGGCATACACCGTTGATGGTCTTGTTGAAGATTCCCTCAGCAGTGATAGTGAATGGGAATGAAGTAGGAAGAGAGTAGTCAAAAGCGATAGAGGTCTTCCAAACCTGAGGCATCTTGAACTTAGGATCGACAGCGGAAATCTCAGAAGGAGCTGTTCCATCCTCAGGCTTGATTGTGTCAGGATAGCCCATAGAGATGAGTTTGTCGTGAAGTTCCTGACGGGTCAGGATCTTGCCGGCGAACTGCTTCATGTCTGTAAGAGTTCCACCATTCTTGCCGGTCGCGTTAAGCTTGGCCTGGTACTGAACCATACCAGAGTTGGTAGGCATATTGGTAAAGAACACGAGAGGGAGACGTCCTGAGAAGAGACCTGTACCTCCACGAACCTTGAAGCTCTTGTCGCCGAACACATCCCAAGTGAAACCAACGCGAGGAGAAACAGTAAGGCTGCTGTTAGGCCACTTGCCGGTGTCGATATGCTTTCCGTTATAGTCAAGATCATAGATCGCCTGGTTCCTCATCAGGTCCTGATTGCTGAAGAAGAGACCGTCAAGGCGAAGACCGTATGTGAGTTTGAAATTGTCAAGCATAGACCACTCGTCCTGAGCATAAACACCAAGCTTGTTGAAACGCACGCGGGCCGCAGGATTTGCTTCTCCGTCGTAACCATAGGTCAGGCAGACAACTGAAGGAGCGGCCTTGTTGGGGGAGCCGTCATAGCTGTTGAGGAAGTCGTCAAGGCTGTTGTAACGATAGTAACCGGTACCGTTTCTCATGTAGGAGTTGTCGGCCATCTGGTACTCGTAGCTTGCTCCGAAAGTGGCCTTGTGGTTACCGGCATAGTAGGTAAGGTCATCCTTTGCGGTGATGACGTTGTTATGCACACCGTTGTTCCATGTGAACAGCTCATAGCCAAGAGCCATGTAGGTGCTGGAGCCATCAGCGGCATTCTCGCCGTCCGGACTCTTCTTGCCACCGTCCATAATGTCTATGAAAGGGAAATCAGATGAATTAGTTCCACGGACATCGTCAAGCTGTGAATATGTGGCGAGGAACTGGTTGGAAAGCTTGTCGCTCAGACGGCTGTTCAAGTCGAGAGACCAAGTGTTCACAACATTGTCCATTGAATACATTGAGTTGGCGAAAGACATCGCATAAAGGGATGTACGGCCGTAGGCGGAACGAGGACCACCGTCCATCGAAGATGCGTTAGGAGACATCCAGCTTCTGTTCAAAGTGTGGTTGTAACGCAGGGCGAGGTGATGGTTGTCATTGATGTTCCAGTCGATGCGGGCAAGAATCTTTCTGTTGCTCTCATCAGCAGGGAAATTTGTGTACGAACCTGTGTCGTAACCGTATTTGTCCTTTACAAAGTCAGAAACCTTCTGAAGATCCTCCAAAGTGGTACGTGAAAGATAGGCGTTTGAATTACCTATGCCATCCTCGGAACCTCTCCAACGGTTGGCAACGGTAGGAGTCTTGGCATATTCATAGTTCACGAAGAAGAAGAGTTTGTTCTTGATGATAGGGCCGCCGAGTGTCATACCGTAGATGGTGTTGCGGTCCTTGTCGCGCGCGCCGGAGATTGTCTCGCTCTCAACGGCATCACCACGCATGTTCTCGTTGCGATGGTAAACGTATGCGGATCCCTTGAAGGTGTTGGTTCCGGACTTGGTGATGGCGTTCACACCGCCACCGATGAAGTTGGTCTGACGTACATCAAAAGGAGAAATCACAACCTGCATTTCCTCAATCGCATCGATGGAGATAGGAGAACCGCCTCCTGGAAGTTTCTCGCTAAGACCGAAGTTGTTGTTGAAGTTCGCACCGTCAACCGTGAAGTTGGCTGTACGTCCGTCCGCTCCGGCGAATGCCATTCCGTTTCCACCATAAGGGGAAAGCCTTGTGACATCAGAGATGCTTCTGCTGACAGTAGGCAGAGCGGAGATCTGGGCGTTGTTGATGTTGGTGGCGGCGCCAGTCTTCTCTACGGCGAACTTGGAGTTGGCGGTGGAGACAACAACAGCCTCGGAAAGCATCTGGGTGTCATCGTTCAGCTTGGCGTTGAGGTTGTAGGCCTCGGCGAGCTGGAGGGTGACATCCGTGAAGGTCACGGCCTGATAGCCAAGGCAGCTGACCTCAACCTTGTAAGGGCCACCTGAACGCATACCGTTGATCGCATAACGACCTTCGGCGTTGACAACAGCATAATACTGTGTACCCGATGGGATGTGAACCACGACCACGGCGGCTCCAGGAACAGCGGCTCCATTGGCGTCAGTCACCTTACCGTTCAAAGAGGACGTGGTCACCTGCGCGAATGCCGTGATTCCGACAAGGACTGCAACCAATGCGGCAAATCCTTTTTTGAGTAATTGAACCATAGATTTGTTAATAAATAAAGTATTGAATTAATCTTTTCAGCTCAAACCATTCAACTTGCGAATTTAACACTTTTTCTTCGGTTCAGAAAATTTAATTCAGTTACAAATCAATTACAGTTGAAAAGTATAACATTTTACGCGAAAAACTATCTTGGCGGATTTTTTGAATATTCCCGAAAAAGTGATACCTTTGCATCCGGAAATGTGGAGAGATTTGCCTGCTTGCAACCACACTAAAAAATGCTAAAATTTTTCATATTGTGTTTTTGGTGTCGCTCCACGTATTCCGCATGCGTTGGAGTTTTTTTGTTTTCGCCTGCCGCGCTGAAATGCGACGTTTGAAATAATGGCCGAAGAATTTGGCCCATTATGGCGAAATGATTGAAATTATAAATATAACACATTATGAATTACTTATTTACAAGCGAATCAGTTTCCGAGGGACATCCAGACAAGGTCGCGGATCAGATCTCGGACGCGATTCTGGACGAGTTCCTCAGCCAGGATCCGGAGTCAAAAGTGGCCTGCGAGACATTCTGCTCGACGGGTTTGGTGGTAATCGGCGGCGAGGTGCGCTCGGACGAGGCGTACGTTGACGTCCAGAAGGTTGTGCGCGGCGTGATCAACCGCATCGGCTACAACAAGGCCGAATATATGTTCGATGGCAACTCGTGCGGAGTCCTTTCCGAAATCCACGAGCAGAGCCAGGACATCAACCGCGGCGTGGTGCGCGAGAACCCTGAAGACCAGGGAGCCGGCGACCAGGGAATGATGTTCGGCTACGCCTGCAAGGACACGGAGGACTATATGCCGCTCCCGCTCTACCTCTCCCAGATCGCACTTCAGGTGCTGGCGGACATCCGTCACAACACTCCGGAGCTGATGCCTTACCTGAGGCCTGACTCAAAGTCCCAGTTCACCATTGAATATGACGAGTCCCACCACCCTGTAAGGGTCCACACGATCGTCATCTCCACCCAGCACGACGACTTCGTGGCCGAAGGACTCGGGAATATCACATATTCAGAAGCGGTCCGCCAGTTCGGCCAGGACAAGGTTGACCAGGCGATGCACGACAAGATTGAGGCTGATGTCAGAAATATCCTCCTGCCTAAGTTGAAGACCGCACTCAACCCTCAGACGGCCGCCCTGTTCAAGGACGATTTCATCCTGCACGTCAATCCGACCGGCAAGTTCGTGATCGGTGGCCCTGCGGGAGACACCGGCCTCACCGGCAGGAAGATCATCGTGGACACCTACGGTGGAAAGGGCGCGCACGGCGGCGGAGCCTTCTCCGGCAAGGACCCGAGCAAGGTTGACCGTTCGGCTGCATACGCGGCAAGGCACATAGCAAAGAATATGGTCGCCGCCGGTGTCGCTGACGAGATGCTGGTCCAGGTCGCCTACGCTATCGGTGTGGCAAGGCCGGTAAGCATATTCGTGGACACCTACGGAACCGGCATAGTGCCTGATGCCGAGATCGCCCGCAAGATAGAGGATCTCTTCGACCTCCGCCCTGCCGCGATCATCCGCAAGTTCGAGCTCAAGAACCCTATCTACGAACCGACCGCCGCCTACGGCCACTTCGGCCGCAAGCCGTACACCAAGACCGTGAAGGTCGGTAAGCCAGGGCACCAGACCGACAAACTCGTCCAGTTCTTCGGATGGGAAAAGCTAGACGCTGTCGATGCCATCAAGAAAGCCTTCAACCTTTAATCGCTTATATGATATTCATAAATGAATGAATATCGCTTGGAAGCATCAACAAGACAAAATGCCGGTGGCTCCCTGAAAAATGGTCGCCACCGGCATTGTCTTGTTTGATGCTTTGTGCTCGATCCAATTCAAGACAATTCATTTCTGCCATAGGAGCACAAACTGATGATATTGCTCCTGTCGATGAAAAAACAAAGGGTACTATATAGGGTTGGCCAATATTTCTCTTATTATGCTGATATTTAGACAATTGTGCATCGCTGATAGTCCTGCGCAAGAATCTGTATGTAAAGGACCTAATCTCCATCGTAAAATAAAATAAGGTGTGGCGGAAGATCCCGGGCTTATGCATCGGGTGAAAAAAGTGGCTTTCCGCACCCGACTCCAATCAGGGTTGTCTCTCCGGGTGTATAACCACCATTTTTTCACCCGGAATAATAGTTGTTTGGATCTGAAACGACAATGCCGCACCAAAGTTGATGAACGTGAATCAGGAATGTCACCTACTGTTCTGCCACAGTTTCCTTCCACTGGCCCGGCACTGATGTCTTGTCCTCGTTGGTACACCAGAAGCGCGTTTCCTGTACCAACGGCATCTTTTAGTCCATTTGGTACACCAGCACGTCTCCTGTACCAATGGTGCGCCCCAGTATATTTGATGCATAACAAAAGCCTCCTCACGTACATTTTCTGTCCTACGGAACAATCGGAGACCGTTCTTTCAAGTATGAAAAGTTATACGTACCTAAAACAGCATTCGTTTGATAACTAACGAGTTGGCATTCCAGGTGTGAATGTATTCGCACACCTAAGAGTCGGTGCCCCCAGTACAGAATGTTCTATTGGTGTTCCGGACTTCCAGGTGCGAGAAACCATACTCACCTAAAACAGCATTCGCTTGATAGCTAATGAGTTGGCGTTTCAGGTGTGAATATATTCGCGCACCTGAGAGTTATGGCATATTATGGTATATCAAGGTATGCTGAGCCTTATTAGATCCACACAATATTATGTCTGGTTAGACTTGAAGGCGCTATATACAATTAACAAACAGAGTTTGCGTATATTCGCAATCACTTTGATGTCAGTAAGATACAGAGAAAAGTAGTCAACTTGTATATATTTCCCATTATTTTTGTGGAGGAGACCACTAGCATTTCAACAAGAGAGCCGAGGATGTCAATAAAGGATTCGTTGATTATACGTCCAAACTAAAGCCGAACAAGGCGGTACTTGCACTATACAACGAGATTCTTAACGATGTCCGAGGGGATGCGATTAAAGAGAATCAGAAGCAAGCAGACAATCTCGAACTTGAACTCAACAACATCAACAGAAGGATAGACCGTGTTAATGACCTTTATTTCGATGGAGAGATTTCCAAAGCCGAAAAGACAAGGAACATCGAACGCTACGAGGCAGACAAGACTAGGCTTGAAAATCAGATTAAAGCGCTGAGGCTCAACGAAGAAATGAAAATCAAAGACAAGTTTGACTACTCGTTCAACATCATAGGAAATCTTGGAGAGTTCTTCCGTTCAGCCCCTACCGATGTGAAGATTATGCTCCTTGGTTCGATTTTTCCCGAAAAAATCCAATTTGACGGCAAAAATTATCGAACCGACCACTACAACAAGATGCTTGACATTATCTTTCAGGGAACCAACACATTACGAGGGAATAAAAAATTGGAATCCTCCTCAAACGAAGAAGATTCCAACTCAGTACCCCCGTTGGGAATCGAACCCAAATCGTCGGAACCGGAATCCGAAATTCTATCCATTAGACTACAGGGGCATCATTCTTGCGGTTTCACGCAATCAGATTACAAAAATAACAAATAAATGGCAAAACAAGAATTTTTGACAAATCTTTGGCAAATCTTTCGCGGAAAGATATTTTTTGTGCGGAAAAATATGTTTTTTAAGGCCATAAAAGAGCCTTTAATATTCGGATAATCCAATAATAAATCTTATTTTTGCGTATTATGAAAAAAGCATACGTATTTCCCGGTCAGGGTTCCCAGTTCCCAGGTATGGCGAAAGCGCTTTACGAGGGAAACGCCAAAGGCAAGGAATTGCTCGAGAAGGCGAATGACATACTTGGATTCAGAATCACTGACATAATGTTTGAGGGCACGCCGGATGACCTCAAGGCAACACGCGTCACACAACCGGCAATATTCCTGCACTCCGTCGTTCTGGCGAAGTGCTACGAAGGATTCAGACCTGACATGGTCGCAGGGCATTCTCTTGGTGAATTTTCCGCACTTGCCGCCGCGGAAGCCATCAGTTTCGAGGATGCCCTTCGTCTTGTCTATATCCGTGCCACCCAGATGCAGCTCTGCTGCGAGAAGGTGCCGGGGACGATGGCCGCCATCGTCGGGCTGCCGGACGAGAAGGTCGAGGAGATCTGCTCCTCATGCGAGGGCATCGTGATCCCGGCCAACTACAACTGCGGAGGCCAGGTCGTGATCTCCGGCGAGAAGACCGCCGTGGAGCAGGCCTGTGAGAAAGCCAAGGCCGAAGGTGCGAAGAGGGCTCTTCCTCTCGCCGTCAGCGGAGCGTTCCACTCCCCTCTTATGGAGCCGGCGCGCGTCGAGCTCGGAAAGGCGATCGAGGAGACCAGGATCGTGGAACCTATCTGCCCGATCTACCAGAACGTCAGCGCACAGGCCGTCACAGACCCGCAGACCATCAAGAAGAATCTGCTCGCCCAGCTCACCTCACCAGTGAGATGGACCCAGTCTGTCAGGAATATGCTCGCGGACGGAGCGGACTACTTCATGGAGATCGGCCCGGGTACTGTCCTGCAAGGCTTGGTGAAGAGAATTTCGGCCGGAACCGAAGGAATCACCATCGAAGGTTTGACTACAATCTAATATATTAACATAACGTTAACGATATGGCTAAAGAAAAGAAATTCATCACTTGTGATGGTAACACTGCCGTGGCGAACGTCGCTTATCTTTTCAGCGAGAACGCCTGCATCTACCCTATCACACCATCCTCTCCGATGGCAGAGAACATTGACGAATGGGCTGCCCACGGGAAAAAGAACCTCTGGGGCGAGACAGTAAGTGTCACAGAGTTGGAAAGTGAGGCCGGTGCCTCCGGAGCAGTGCACGGCTCCCTCCAGGCCGGTGTCCTCACCACGACCTACACAGCTTCACAGGGTCTTCTCCTTATGATCCCTAACATGTACAAGATCGCCGGAGAAATGCTTCCGGCTGTCTTCCATGTCTCAGCCCGCGCGCTTGCATCACATGCCCTCTCCATCTTCGGAGACCATCAGGACGTGATGGCCTGCCGCCAGACAGGCTTCGCACTCCTCGCTTCCGGTTCAGTTCAGGAGGCTCAGGACCTCGCCGCCGTGGCTCACCTCTCAGCGATCAAGTCCAGCATTCCTTTCCTCCACTTCTTCGACGGATTCCGCACATCGCACGAGATCCAGAAGATCGAGGCTCTCGACGAGGAAGAGCTCAAGAATATGGTCAGCAAGAAGTCCCTCAAGGCTTTCCGTGACAGGGCACTCAATCCTGACGCTCCTGTCACCCGTGGCACCGCCCAGAACGGAGACGTTTACTTCCAGGCCGTGGAGTCAAGGAACAACTACTACAACGCCGTTCCGGACATCGTCGCCCGCTACATGGGTGAGATCAGCGAGATGACCGGCCGCGAGTACCGTCCGTTCACCTACTACGGAGCCGCGGACGCCGAGAACATCATCGTCGCCATGGGTTCCGTGACAGAGACCATCAAGGAGACAATCGACTACCTCGCAAAGAAGGGCAGAAAGTACGGTCTTGTCACCGTTCACCTCTACAGGCCTTTCGCTGAGAAATATTTCCTGAAAGTCCTTCCTAAGAGCGTGAAGAGAATCGCCGTCCTCGACAGGACCAAGGAGCCGGGAGCTCTCGGAGAGCCTCTCTACCTTGACGTGAAGGCTTTGTTCCAGGGACAGAGCAACTCTCCGCTGATCATCGGCGGACGCTACGGACTATCCTCAAAGGACACCACTCCTGCCCAGATCGTCGCCGTTTACGACAACCTTGAGCTCAACGAGCCTAAGAACGACTTCACCATCGGCATCGTCGATGACGTGACATTCAAGTCCCTCTCGATCAAGAGCGAGGTTTCCATCGTGAAGCCAGGCACGACCGAATGCAAGTTCTACGGACTCGGATCCGACGGCACCGTCGGCGCCAACAAGAACACCATCAAGATCATCGGAAGCCACACGCAGAAATATTGCCAGGCCTACTTCGACTATGACTCGAAGAAGTCCGGCGGCTACACATGCTCTCACCTCCGCTTCGGAGACAAGCCGATCAAGGCTCCATATCTTGTCAGCACCCCTGACTTCGTGGCCTGCCACGTTCCTTCCTACCTGAGCAAGTATGACGTGCTCAAGGGTATCAAGGAGAAAGGAACCCTCCTCCTCAACTCACTCTGGGACGAGGAAGAGACCGTCAAGAGGATCCCTGACAACGTGAAGGCTGTCATCGGCAAGAAGAAGATCAAGCTCTACATCATCAACGCCACCAAGATCGCCGCTGAGATCGGACTCGGCAACAGGACCAACACGATCCTCCAGTCCGCTTTCTTCAAGATCACCGGCATCATCCCTTACGAGGACGCCGTCAAGTACATGAAGGACGCGATCGTGAAGAGCTACGGCAACAAGGGCGAGAATGTGGTGAACATGAACTTCGCCGCCGTTGACCGTGGCGGTGAATATACCGAAGTGGCCATCCCTGCCGAGTGGGCGAAGATCTCAGCCAAGTTCGAGACTCCTAACAAGGATCGCCTCGCTCCTGCTTTCGTGAAGGACATCGCCGACGTTGTGAACTCCCAGAACGGAGACTCACTCCCTGTCAGCGCCTTCCTGCCTTACGCCGACGGCACGATGCCGGCCGGCACGTCAGCCTACGAGAAGCGCGGAGTCGCCGTCATGGTTCCAAGCTGGGATCCAGACAAGTGTATCCAGTGCAACTCCTGCGCGTTCGTCTGCCCTCACGCCGCCATCCGTCCGTTCCTGCTCACAGCCGAAGAGGCCGAGAAGGCTCCTGCCGGACTCAAGAAGGCACAGGGCAAGGCTGTTCTGAAGGAATATTCATTCGCCCTTTCAGTCTCTGTGGATGACTGTACAGGTTGCGGCAACTGCGTGGATGTCTGCCCTGCGAAGGAGAAGGCCCTCACAATGGTTTCCGCCCTCGACCAGCACTCTGAGCAGGACAACTTCAACTGGCTCGCCACCAAGGTAGGCTACAAGGACACTGTTGTCAACAAGGCAGCCAATGTCAAGAACTCCCAGTTCGCACAGCCTCTGTTCGAGTTCAGCGGTGCCTGCGCCGGTTGCGGTGAGACCCCTTACATCAAGAACATCACACAGCTCTTCGGTGACAGGATGATGATCGCCAACGCCACAGGTTGCTCTTCAATCTACGGAGCGTCATTTCCTGCTTCTCCTTATTGCACCAACGCCCAAGGTCATGGCCCGGCTTGGCAGAACTCCCTGTTCGAGGACAACGCCGAGTTCGGTCTCGGAATGAAGATCGGCTCCGACCGCGCCCGCGAGACGGTGGCCAACCTCATGACCGCCGCCCTCGACTGCGACAAGTGCCCGGATGAAGTAAAGGCACTGTTCAGGCAGTGGCTTGAGAACAAGGAGAACGGTGAGATCACCCGCGAGGTGGCTGACAAGGTCATTCCTCTCATGGAGAAGACCGACTGCCCTCACTGCAAGAAACTTCTTGACTACAAGCACTTCATCCCTGCCCGCAGCCAGTGGATCTTCGGTGGTGACGGCTGGGCCTACGACATCGGCTACGGCGGACTCGACCACGTCCTCGCCTCCGGCAAGAATGTGAACGTGCTCGTTCTCGACACCGAGGTTTACTCCAACACCGGTGGACAGAGCTCCAAGTCAACCCCTGCCGGCGCGATCGCCAAGTTCGCCGCCTCAGGCAAGAAGATCCGCAAGAAGGATCTCGGCATGATGGCCATCAGCTATGGCTATGTCTATGTCGCACAGGTGGCCATGGGTGCAAGCCCTGCACAGTACCTCAACGCCATAAAGGAGGCTGAGGCCTACGACGGTCCATCCCTGATCATCGCCTACGCTCCGTGCATCAACCACGGTCTGAAGGCTGGTATGGGTCTGAGCCAGAAGGAGGAGAAACTTGCCGTTGACTGCGGTTACTGGCACCTGTACAGGTACAACCCTACTCTTGAGGCCGAAGGAAAGAATCCGTTCACTCTCGACTCCAAGGAGCCAGACTGGACCAAGTTCCAGGACTTCCTCAAGGGAGAGGTTCGTTTCGCATCCCTTTACAAGCTGTTCCCTGACAGAGCCCAGGAGCTCCTGAGCCTCACCGAGGAATTCGCCAAAGTACGTTACGGCACCTACACCCGCCTCGCCGGCAAGTAGTGTACCGCTGACATATTCAAAGAAAGAGTGGCTGGTCATTCCGGTCACTCTTTTATTTTTTGCTGTGCCAATGAATATCCCCGCTCCGCGACAAGTCCTCACATCGCCGAAAATCGGTACACCAAAACCCTATTCCCTGTACCAACCCACCGTTTCACCACCGTTGGTACACCAGAAACCCCTCTCCTGTACAAAGTCCTCTCCGCAAAATCAATTTCTTATGAATATCACGAGAGATCCGCTTTTCGCTCCGAACCAACTCGAAATGTAAAACCGTTATAGTGAATCGAGGGAAATATCAACTCCATCCATACTGTATTCATATTCACAGACTCTTGCTCTCAGCTCATCAGAAAGAATGGAGGCGAAATCGGCTTTTTCATCTTTATGGATGGGGATTATGACTTTTGGGTTGACCTGCTCGCAGAATCGTGCCAAATCTTGTTTGGAGGCATGACCGGATGTGTGAAGGTCTTCTTTGACAAAGCATCCTCTTTCCCGGAACTGTTCTACAAAGTCATACAGCTTCTGGTTAAAAGCTGTATTTCCTTCACGCTTATCTATGTACCCGTGATATTGGGAATATATCAGACACGTTTCTTCCGGCTTGCACCAAGGCAGAATCTTCTCCAGATAAGACTGGAACTTTTCGCTGCATCTCAATAGCATCACAAAGCCATGGCAACGCATCATATTGTCCATCTTTTCAACTGAAGGGCTATAGCTACATATATCGTCTATATTGAAATGATATAACAGCTTTTCGTTTTCGGCATATTTGTCAATGAGGCAGAGGATGTCTTTCTGGTAAGTGTCCACGATAAAGGGCCGTCGCACAGACTCTTTGTTAGCGCTGTAAATGGACTCAAGGCGGTCTGCATCCGTGGAAGAGCAGATGATGAATGTGTTCTTATATTGCCGGAAAACCTCCTTGAATTCTTTCTTCAGGACGTATTCCGGGAGAATGGATTTGGTGTTATTATCCACGTTGGTACCTTCGGTAATGAGAATATCGACATTTCCGGCAATATGAAATTTATCTATGACCTTGTAGATGCCGTTTCCCATATATCCGTGCCCTCGAAAGTCTCCTGTGTGAAGAATCGTCTTTCCGTCACATTTGATTTTGAGCATATACGAATCGGCGGAAGAATGACTGACCTGAAAAGGCGTGACTGTGATGTCATCAATTGTAATGGGACGCCCTTTCCGGTATTCCTTGACTTAACCGACATTCCACTATTCATATCAGGTAATTAAGTTTTATTTGGAAATCTCAAGATTTGTTAACATATTTGTTGACAATATGACAACGGGGCAATACATATCAAGCCTTTCGAAAGCAAAAGGGCTCACACAATCTGACGTGGCCAGACAAATTGGGCTGTCGCGGCAGATTCTTAGTTACATAATCTCAGGGAAACGTGAGATGACACTCCCACAAGCCTTGAGACTGGAATCGTTATTCTCACTCAAGCAAGGGACTCTCGTACGTATGCAGGATGGCGAGCGTATCAAGAACCACACTGAATCCATACGCAAATCCCTATGTTCCAAATTATTGGCCAACAAAGCGTTTTGGTCATATTCAAACGTCACGGAAGAAACGATCTCTGACGAGGATCTGATTGAGAAGACATTCATCCATTTGGATATGGATGACATCTCACTGCTCTTCGAGATTTTCACCAGAAAGTTCATCCGGCAAGTCTGGGAAGACAGGATGGCCGGACAGGGGGCGTATCTATATTCATTGAATATGATGATCGCGCAATATTACTTTAACATAAAGAATCCAAAGGACTTCCTTCACAGGAAAGAAATCGGCCACATAAAAACTATGACCCACTATGCGTAAAGGCCTCACACCTTCCATCAACAATATTATTGAAGCCGTGTCCACCCTAAACTCCATCAAGGATTATGTACTTTGCGGTGGCACATCACTCGCCATTCAACTCGGTCACAGGCAAAGCGAGGATTTGGATTTTATGGCTTGGCGAGTGTCCAAAGACAGGAAGCCAGAAGTTGATTGGCCAACGATTTCCAAGGAGTTAGAAGAGAAAGTGGGGCATATAGACAATATGGACTTACTAAGCTTCGACCAAGTCATTTTCCTCGTTCGCGGAGTAAAGATCTCTTTCTACGTAAGCGACAAACTTGCACCAGCGATGACAACGCTTGTCTATCTTGGAAATATCAAGCTGGCCTCCATTGAAGCCATACTGGCAATGAAATTGGAAGTAATGCTGCGAAGGATGAAATTCCGGGACTATTATGATGTTTACAGCATAATAAAAAACGGAGGAGACATCACACTTGGGATAGATTCAGCCATCAAATATTCACAGTTCAGACTCAAAAGGAAAAGCATCGTGACAATGCTTCTGTCCGGCCAATTCAGCAAAGACACAAACTTCGGACAACTCAATCCGGTTTATGATGTCACGGAAGAGCAAATGAGGAATTTCCTGCTTCTAAAAATGCAGGAGGCAGGAATATAGGTACGCTTAAACCCATTTCCCTGTACCGATCCGCCACTTCATTGCGTTTGGTACACCAGAAGCCTTATTCCAGTACCAAACTGTCGCATTGCCGAATACCAGAAGTTCGTCCCTTGTACGAAATCGTTAGCCTCAACGGAGTAATGAATTTATTCGGCACTTCCTCACAATAGATTCCATTTAGGAATTACAACAATGGTTTACTAAAAGAACGAATAATAATGCATTCGAAAAATGACATTTTATTTCCAAAAAGCATTATATTTGTTGAAATGACTGACGGCGTGATCACTTTTTTGAGACACAGTGGTCTGAATGTTGAGACTCGTGACAAGGCAAATTCCAAGTTGACCGCTTTCAGAAGGAACATATTCTTTCCTGAATTTCTCTTTGAACTTGGATTGACAGGTCATAGAGAGGAGCGTTTCCTATTGAAGATTGAGGCGCAGAACCAAGGTGTCGCATACCCGATTGAGATGCGGCATGTACAGCGATGTGGATTTTTCTTCTCACTACCGGTTCCACCGGATTCCGTATTGCTCGGTATGAAACTATCCGCACTGCTCGCAAGGGCAAAAGGCCGTGACTTCTATGATTGTATGTTTTTGATGCAACAGACCAAGCCTTCGTATGAGTTTCTGAAGGAAAGAGCCGGAATATCAAACACTGATGATTTGAAAAAAGCCATCACGGACAAGTTAGCCACAATTGACCTGAATGTGAAAAATCGTGATTTCGAGCACCTGCTGTTCAACACACATTCCGCTGACAGGATACTCCTTTTTCCCGAATTCGTAGAAGGCAATTTGTGAACAATGCGTCACATCTTAGCGAAATTATCAAGGGGAAGAGGTCAATCACTAAGCCAGTGGCCGACAAGTTAGAAGTAATTCCTGGCATACCATCAATAGAGTGGGTGAACCTTCAGACCAGATTTGATTACGACACACAAAAGAATGAAGAAAGGCAGATAGCTGAACAGGTATGTTCACCAATTTTAACCCACGTTCCCTAAAAGCGGGAATATGACAGAAATACGCTCGTGAATAGATTATTGTCCCTCTAAAAGCGTGATTTACGCAAATTAACGCCTGTTGAGGAGCATCATTAGTTCGTTTAACTTAGGACATTCCACTATTCATATCAGGTAATTAAGTTTATTTGGAAATCTCAAGGTTTGTTAACATATTAGTTAACATACTTGTTGACAAATATGAGAATGGGACAATACATATCAAGCCTTTCGGTAGCAAAAGGGCTCACACCTTCCATCAACAATATTATTGAAGCCGTGTCAACCCTAAACTCCATCCTATCTATGATGTCACGGAAGAGCAAATGAGGAATTTCCTGCTTCTGAAAATCAGGAAGCAGGAATATAAACATTATTACAATATGCTTTCATCCCAAAGCTGGACAGAAGCATCTGGATGGCATATTACCGTGAAAAACTTGTACCTTGGGCTTCGAGTTTTTCAGCCAGATATGGCTTCTTTGGGCACAGACACATTGTGTGGCTGAACGGGTTTTGTAAAAGTACTTAATATTCCGCGCTACGGAGATGACACAATATAGCAACTACTTCGTTGCCAAAGAGGCCGCCGCCACGATGGATCGGTTCGCAATAAAGCAAACGGAAGAGGCGCAGATACGCATCGTTGTCTTCCGGATGTTTCTGAATATGACGGATCATCGTATTTGCACAGATATTCCTGATTTTCAAATAATAGGCGTTGGGAATTTCGGAATCATTCGAGCAGCCGAACCACCCGAACTGGGCTTCTGCACGCCAATTCTCCCAGACCTCAAGGAGGTAGCGGGAATATATTCTTGACTCTATGAGAGCCCCGAGGGTGTCCACGCAATCTACCGGCTGTACGTGCGAAAGTTCTATCGCATAGACACACTTGGTGTCGAAATCCATCGGGGCTTTCATCCGCGCCCCTATCTCTCCGACAGGATCTTTGATCTGAACGGCTGCACTGTCAAAATAGGTCCTTGCGTCACGGAAACGCTTTATGTCCGGAACAAACGCCGACTTGTCATAGTAAGCATCCTCATTCGCGAAAGCTTTGCCGATCTTGGCCGTATCTATTGGCATCCCGGAAGCGAAAGCGGCTGATTTATAAGCATCCACCAATTCACCTAAATGCTTGCTCACTTCATTGAAATCAGGGGTCTTGTACAGCATATTCAAAAGCGCTGAAGCCGCATCTCTGACACGTTTGTCAGGGAACACCTTCTGCAACACGCTCATTGACGGTCTCATCTCTCCAGTCAACATTGTCGAGCCCGGCGTTTCCACAGCCGTGGTGTCAAAGGAATAGTTATTACGGTCATATCGCACGCGAAGCTCATAAAGCGAAGAGCAGTAATAGAGGAACGCCGTCCTGTCGAACCAATCCTTGACCGAAAGGGCAAAATCATCCTTCCGGACATCCTCATCCAAATCAAGGAATATCTCATCGGCGAACCTGCTCTCCAGAATGTCTAAATCAAGGCTGCATCCACCGCCATCGAGCGAATCAACAGAATAACGGCAGATTTCACTGAGTTTGTCCAAATATTCACTTCCGGTAACCGTGGCCTTTCCGGAATACTTTTGAATGGTGCTGTCAGCAAGGACTGTGTTTGAACCTTCATCCTCAGCCCGTGAGCCGCCCTTCTTCCCTTGGCAGCCCACGGTCAGGATGAGAATCGCCAGCACGATGGCCGACACGTGAATAGTTTTGTTCATATAATGGTGTATCTTTTTTGTTTTCATAACATATCCGATATTTTCAACGATGCAAAGTTCCGGAATATAATGCCGGTTTCAAAATCAGTTTTATGAAACAACGGGAATGATGTACGAAATAAGAGAGACCTTCATTTCATACAATATTCATTGATTTTCGTACAAAATCCGTGGCCCGTCCGCCAGCATTCCCCCTTTCGCTCCGCAGCTGGTTCCCTTATGCGGCGAGGTGCGGTGACGGCGAGCGGGCATATTCATAAAATATTTATGTATTTTTTGAAAAGATTATTGTTTTTCATAAATTTATTAATATATTTGCAAAAGAAGCGGTGCGGAAAGGAATCCGGCCGCCTAACTAAAAACTAATAGATATGATTACCTGGTGGACATCACTTAGTACGGCAATGCAGGTCCTTTGGGCCATCACGCTCTCGGCATCGCTGATTTTCGTCATTCAGACTGTTATGACATTCCTCGGACTGGGAGACCACGACGCTGATTTCGATCTCGACACTTCGGACGGATCGTTCGACGCGGATCCTTCGATGAATTTGCTGACGTTCCGCAACCTGGTCAACTTCTGCCTGGGATTCGGATGGACGGCGGTGCTGATGCACGAGAAGATTCAGTCCAACGCGTTGCTGATCATCGTCTCCGTAATTGTCGGCATACTTCTGGTCACGGTTGTTATGTGGATATTCAAATGGCTCAGCGGAATGCAGCAGACGGGGAATATCGATGTGCATAAGTCCGCTGTCGGTTGCGAGGGGAAGGTTTACCTCACGATTCCGGGCGAGCGCAAGGGCGAAGGCAAGGTCCAGATCACCATCAACAACGCCGTCAGGGAATATGACGCAGTCACAGACGGGGAGACAATCCCGACCGGCAAGGCCATCAAGGTCACCGAAGTCATCAATGACTACACCCTACTGGTTGAGGAGCTGACTCCGACCATCATCTAACCAACCGAAGCCATTTCTAACCTGACCGAATATATTAAAGGAATATTATAAACCCATTAAAGATTTTGAATATGGAACTATCACTGATCCTCATCGTCGTCGCAGTCATATTCGTGACTTTTTCGGCGATTCTCAAGCGCTACCGCCGCTGCCCTTCCGACAAGGTTATGGTCATCTACGGTAAGACAGGCAAGAACAAGAGCGGATCAATCTCATCCGCGCGATGCATCCACGGTGGTGCGGCGTTCGTTTGGCCTGTGTTCCAGGACTATGCGTTCCTTGACCTCAAGCCGATCTCGATCGAGTGCAACCTTACCAACGCGCTTTCCAAGCAGAACATCCGTGTGGATGTGCCTTGCCGGTTCACGGTTGGTATCTCCACCGAGCCGGACAGTATGACTAACGCAGCCGAGAGGCTTCTCGGACTCTCCATCGACAACATCCAGAACATCGCGACCGACATCCTTTTCGGACAGCTTCGTCTGGTGATCGCCACGATGGACATCGAGGAGATCAACTCTGACCGTGACAAATTCCTCGTTGCCGTCAGCCAGAACGTGGAGGCCGAGCTCCGAAAGATCGGCCTCAAGCTCATCAACGTGAACGTGACCGACATCCGTGACGAGTCCGGCTACATCGAGGCTCTCGGTAAGGAAGCCGCCGCCAAGGCCATCAACGACGCCAAGAAGAGCGTGGCCGAGCAGAACCGCTACGGTGAGATCGGTAAGGCCGAGGCCGACAGGGACAAGGACATCAGAATCGCCGAGACCCAGAGAGATACCCGTATCAAGACTGCCGCGGCAAACGCCCTCGCCGTGCAGGGAGAGAACACTTCCAAGATCGACATCGCAAACTCTGACGCCCAGCGCCGCGAGAAGGAGGCCGAGGCCGCGCGTATAGCGGTCGCAGCCGAGAAGGTTCAGGCAGCGAAGGCCCTCCAGGAGGCCTACCAGAGCGAGCGTGACGCCGAGCTTGCCCGTGCCGAGAGGGAGAGGGCTACCCAGCAGGCCAACATCGTCGTTCCTGCCCAGATCGACAAGGAGAAGCTCATCATCGAGGCTGAGGCCGAGGCCGAGAAGGTCCGCAGGCTGGCCAAGGGAGAGGCTGACGCGATATTCGCAAAGATGGACGCTCAGGCCCGTGGTACCCTTGAGATCCTCTCAAAGCAGGCCGACGGTTTCAACGAGATGGTCAAGGCCGCTGCCGGCGATCCTCAGAAGGCTGTGCTTATGCTTATCGCGGACAAACTGCCTGAACTCGTCAAGACTCAGGTCGAGGCTGTCAAGGGCATAAAGATCGACAAGGTGACCGTATGGGACGGCAACGGAGACGGCAAGAACGGCAAGACATCGACCGCGAATTTCATTTCCGGTCTGATGGGCTCAGTACCTCCGCTTCAGGATTTGTTCAATATGGCCGGAATGAATCTGCCCGAATATCTTAAAGGCAAGGAGACCAAGCCGGAGGAGCAGCCTCAGGAAGAAACCGCTGAAGAATAATCATTATGCCAATAGTAGTAAATGTCGATGTGATGCTGGCTCGGCGGAAGATGACTTCCACCGAACTGGCTGACAAGATCGGGCTTTCGGCGGTCAACCTGTCGATTCTGAAGACCGGAAAGGCCAAGGGTGTCCGATTCAGCACACTCGACGCGCTCTGCAAGGCATTGGAATGTCAGCCTGGAGATTTGCTTGAGTTCAGGGAAAACGCCGAGTGAACACCACTAATCAAATAGTTATCTTTCAAGGAGCGGCCATAAAAAGCCGCTCCTTTTCGTTATATTTCCTCTAAAAAAACAGCTTCTTATGTGACGGGTGTAAAAATCGCAGATTTTTTATGTAAGTTTGCAGACATATTCATAAAAAGGACACTAAAGACAGATAATATGAAAAGAACATTTCTTCTGGCCGCTATGGTGGCGGCGGTTGTCTGCGCAGGGACGGATGCTTCGGCGCAGAGAAAGGCGAAGAAAAGCCAACTGGTCCTTGACGGAACGGTGGTGAATGTCAATCCGTTGGCAAGGACTTCCCCTGTCGAGGAAAAACTGAAGGCCAAGAACACGCCGGGCATTGAATATGCTCCCACAAAGACCGTTTACCTCTATCCGAAGGGACAGGGAGTGGACCAAGGGATAGTCGAGAACGGTGTGGCTGTGACCCAAGGGCCGCTTGTCTCAAACGGTCTGGAAGGAGCGGAGGTGGCCGGCGGCTGGGGATTCGTCTCCAACGTGACGGACAGCGCGCGTATTGACATATTCTTGCCTGAAAAACCGAACGGACAGATGGTCATCGCTTGTCCAGGTGGCGGGTACGCCGGCCTTTCAACTTGGAACGAAGGATCTTATGTGGCAAAATGGCTGAATGACAGAAATGTCGCCTGTGCTGTTCTGAAGTATCGTCTGCCAAACGGGCATCGTCAGGTTCCGCTTCAGGATGTGCAGAACGCATTCCGTTATTGCAGGCATCATTCAGAGGACTGGGGAATAAAGCAGATCGGTGTGATGGGATTCTCGGCTGGAGGGCATCTCGCCAGCACTGCCGAGACTATGTACGTTGACTCCACGACAAGGCCGGACTTCGCGGTACTCCTCTACCCTGTTATTCTGATGGACGAGAATGCCACACACAAAGGATCGGTTGACAATCTTCTCGGCGGCGAAGCGTCGTGGACCGACAGGGAGGACAAACCTTTCGGTCAATGGTACAATGGCTTGAATGAATATGACGGGCTGAAGAGAATGTACACCACCTATCGTGATGTCACCCCTACCACTCCCCCGACTTTCATCGGCGTCAGCACCTACGACAAGACCGTACCGGTTGTAAGTTCCGTGAAATTCTATCAGGCTCTCGTCAGGAACAAGGTTCCTGCTGAGCTTCATATTTATCCGAAAGGAGGTCACGGCTGGGGATTCACTGATCTGAGCATCGGCCTTGACCCAAAGGTCTGCAAGGACAATCTGGGATCGTGCAGGCCTGAGTTCTCAGCGGCTCTGGAAAGATGGCTCGGCCAGCAGCTTGAAAGCGTGAACGGCAAGAAGGAGTTGCCTAAAGTCGCCAGAGAGCAGTTCACACGCAAGCCGGACAAGGTTGTCTATCTGTACCCGGAAGGACAGAATGTTGATAAGGGAATCGAGGGCATAACACTCGGCCCTGGAGAGTCCAACGGCTGCACTAAGTCGGAGGAACTGACCAAGGATATGAATCTGAAATTCACCGGTGACAGCGCGAGGTTCGAACTTTATCTGGCAAAGAATCCGAACGGCAAGATGGTCATCATCTGCCCAGGCGGAGCCTATTGGTTCACAGCTTACGTGCACGAGGGACAATACGCCGCGGAATGGCTTAACAGTCAGGGCATCAGTGCAGCCGTGCTCAAGTACCGTCTGCCATACGGCCACTGGAACGTTCCGCTGAACGATGTGCAGAACGTGTTCCGTTATTGCCGCCACTACGCTCCGGAGTGGGGCGTGAAGCAGATCGGTGTGATGGGATTCTCAGCCGGTGGACATCTCGCGGCCACTGCATCCACGCAGTATATCGATGCAGAGACCAGGCCGGACTTCTCAATCCTTGTCTATCCGGTGATCTCCTCCGAGCCTGGAGTCGGTCACGAAGGCAGTTTCAACAACCTCATAGGAACGGAGAAAGGCTGGTACAACAGGAAAGGTAAGGATTTCGAAAGCTGGGATACCGGCAAGAAGAAATTCGAGGCCCTCAAGGAAAGATATTCATTGGACAAGCAGGTCAGCGCGGACACGCCGAAGACATTCATCATATTCAGTTCCAACGACTATGGTGTTCCGCCGGAGAACGAGGTCCGCTATTTCAACGCCCTCGTGAAGAACGGTGTCCCTTGCGAGATGCACGCCTTCCCTGGCGGCGGCCACGGCTACGGCTTCCGCAACGCCAAGTACTGCAACGACCCTATTCAGGAATATAGAAACGACTTCCTCAGCGCTATGGCCCGCTTCCTTAAGGAGTTGTAACACATAATAAAACTATCACAAGCCCCTATGGCGGTTTTGCAAACGTTCGCAAAATTGTCGTAGGGGCGTTTTTTAGGGGGTATTTACCGAAAAAATTTACGTTTCTTATGATTCGTATATGTTTCTTTTCGTTTTTTACGTTCACTATGCCGATATTGCGCTGGATTCGGGAACAGATCCCGAACCAATTTGACATCATTAAAAACTACTTCAACTATGGAGAACTCCGAGACAACAAAGGTCGGCATACAAGACGCGACCGGCTGTTCTTCTATGGATCAAGACTTGTGACAAGGCAGATCAAACGTGGAGATGAAGACTATGTTCTGGCTCCGGTCAAGGTTATCTGCATTATGAATTACGAGGACGAGCATCCGAATTCCCCTGATGACAAGATCCTCTATCATTATCGTACTCAGGAAATCGAAACCGGAGAGCCTTTTGGTGGCCAAATGTCGTTCTTTCTTCTTGAATTGCCAAGAGTTATGCGATACAATGATGAATATGACAGTCCCATCGCAGGATGGTGCAGGATATTCAGAAATTTCACTATATTTGCCAAATCGAGGTCTGAAAAAGATGCCGTGTTCAATAAATTGGAAAGAGCGATGCGCGTCAGCGGCCTTGACGACAAGGAGATTGACAACTATTTCAGTGATATGATGACAGAAAAAGAAATGCGCCCGTACATCAAGGGTGCCGAGCAGCAAGGTTACCGCAAAGGCTTTAAGGAAGGTTCCGAACAAGGCAAGGCGGAGGTCGCAAAGTCATTGTTGTCTTTGGGCTTACCCACTGATCAGATCAAGATTGCCACGGGGCTGTCTTCTGAACAGATTGAGGCCTTGAGGTAAAATTAGGATTTGAATATTTTATTAACGACAAAGAGGGCGACTGATTAAGTCGTCCTCTTTGTCGTTAATCCGGACGGAATGTCCGGGAATATATTCATTACTCGGCTTCGGTGGTCTCGCCTGGCATCATCACAACCTCGACGAAGTTGCCGGAGTTGTAGAGTCTGGCGGCGGCGTCACGGATGGACTCCTTGGTCAGGCCACCTACCGCGGCCTCCCACTCCTTGTCGTAGTCATAGCCGTTGCGGAAATAGCGGAGCAGGTCTGACAGCCAGTAAGAGTTGTTGATCCGGCTTTCCGGAACATTCTTCTTGAAATGCTCGACTGTCCTTGTAAATTGCTCATCGGTCGGGCCTTCCTCGGCGAGTTTCCTGAAACCGTCCTGAGCCAGAGCCCTGAGCTTCTCGGCAAGGGCTGGCTTGCAGTTGAAGTAAACCTGAAGAAGATACCTCCCGTTAGGATCCTTGCGGGCATTAGCCACGGTGGACGCACCATAAGTACCGCCTTCGTCCTCACGGAGAGTGTCGGTGTAGATCTGGTCGAGGATGTAGCTGACAGCGCTGGCAAGAGTCTGCTCCTTGACGGTGAACGGACGGTAGTCGCTATAGACCTGAAGGACGGTTGTCAGCGGAGTCTCCATCTTCTGGTCGAAGACATCCACGACCTTGCCCTTGACAAGCTGCGGCTGCACATCAGTCCACTTGGCGGCTTTCTTGCCCTTTGGAAGAGATCCGATATATTTCTCTACCAAAGGTTTGAGGGTGTCAAGACTGACATCACCGACAATCACCATTGTGGCACCGGCGGCGTCAGCGAAGAGCTTGCGGTAGTTCTTCTCTGTCTCTTATACACATCTCCGAGCCCACGAGACGCTCATGAATCTCG
>ENA-OYYX01000053-OYYX01000053.1-human-gut-metagenome-genome-assembly--contig:-NODE-53-length-56218-cov-12.425476_pt1:5000-56218 | contig 56218 bp, 52 predicted proteins | sample MGYA00244070_ERZ653464 | MGnify/ENA primary metagenome ERZ653464 (study PRJEB26926, sample SAMN06165152) | human gut metagenome | biome: ENVO:00009003; feature: ENVO:2100002; material...
TTTTTTCATGTAACCTGGCTTTAGCTTTTCGTGCTAAAGCATTAAATGTCAATGTTTTCTGCGCTTCGTTAATATGCAGGTTGTTCCACTTCTAACTGTATCGTCCTGAAAAAAGGTTACCAATGTTGGATACACATGATGCAACGCGTAAGTCGCTAATTATGACTGCTTTAGGTGTTTTCAGAGTTGGCATTTTCGTAACTCTGAAAATGGTTAAACAACTAGCACTCAGCGATTTACAGGTCACGTATCATCAGTTATTCCTGATTTTGGTCGCCTGGGGAAGCCGCGTATGTCCGAGTTCAAGCGCCATGCGAGGACTAGAGCATTCGTTTATTTGATGTGCTATTTATTCCTTTGAAGTACTAAGCGTTTATTTGAAGTGCTATGCGGGCCCTTTTGTTTATTTATTGGAAAATTAGTATTTTTGCAGCGCTTTGTGGAGGTGGCTTGAAATTTGTTGCTGAAGTTCAGTTTTGAAGACATCTGCTTAGAAAACAGTTATAATTAACATATTTAATTTATTGCATTATGGAAGATTTTGAAATCTTGCAAATCAGTGGTAGAGAAATCCTTGACTCAAGAGGAAATCCTACAATCGAGGCTGAAGTAGTCCTCGCATCAGGTGTTGTCGGTGTTGCTGCTGTTCCTTCAGGAGCTTCTACCGGTGAGAACGAGGCTATCGAACTTCGTGACGGTGATCCTATGCGCTATGGCGGAAAAGGCGTTCTCAAAGCTGCCAAGAATATCAACGAAGTCATTGCTCCGGCTCTTATCGGTATGTCTTGCTTCGAACAGAGAGCTATCGATGAGACTATGATCAAACTCGACGGAACCAAGAACAAAGCAAAACTCGGCGCAAACGCTATTCTCGGCGTTTCACTCGCTGTTGCAAAAGCTGCTGCAAACTATCTTGGTCTTCCTCTTTATCAGTACCTCGGTGGTCCTAACTCATATGTTCTTCCTGTACCTATGATGAACATCATCAACGGTGGTGCTCACTCAGACGCTCCTATCGCGTTCCAGGAGTTCATGATTCGCCCTGTAGGTGCTCCAAGCATCGCTGAAGGTGTAAGAATGGGTGCTGAAGTATTCCACGCTCTCCAGAAAGTGCTCAAAGGCCGTGGCCTTTCTACAGCAGTAGGTGACGAGGGTGGTTTCGCTCCGAAGCTCAATGGTATCGACGACGCTCTCGACTGCATCATGCAGGCTATCGAGAAAGCTGGCTATGTTCCTGGAAAGGATGTTACCATCGCTATGGACTGCGCAGCATCTGAGTTCAGCGTTAAGGAAGGCGACCAGTTCTTCTACGATTACAAACAGCTCAAGACAGGTATGCAGAAAGACCCTAACGGAAAGAAACTTTCTGTTGACGAGCAGATCGCTTACCTCGAGGAGCTTGTAAACAAATATCCTATCGACTCTATCGAGGACGGTCTCGATGAGAACGACTGGGAAGGATGGGTTAAACTTACCAAAGCTATCGGCCACAAGTGCCAGCTCGTAGGTGATGACCTCTTCGTTACCAATGTTGAGTACCTCAAGAAGGGTATCCAGAAGGGTGCTGCAAACTCTATCCTTATCAAGGTTAACCAGATCGGTTCTCTTACCGAAACTCTCGACGCTATCGAGATGGCTCACAGAAATGGTTACACCACAGTTACTTCACACCGTTCAGGTGAAACTGAGGATACCACCATCGCTGACATCGCAGTTGCTACAAACAGCGGTCAGATCAAGACTGGTTCACTCAGCCGTACAGACCGTATCGCTAAGTACAACCGTCTTATGAAGATCGAAATGGAGCTTGGTGATTCTGCCCGCTATGGATATGCTAAAATCAAATAATTGATTTTCAGATAGTTCTACAGATGTCTCCGGAACCGACATGGTTTCGGAGACTTTTTTATAGGGGAGAAGGTTCCATTCGACGTTGAAAAATCATCACAAAGGATTGGCCAACAGCCCTGCGAAGATGTAGTGAAAATGCCGCATAATTTAAGAAACGGCCGGCCAGGTTATCCCAAGGGGAATAGCGCACCGTCGAGCCAGGGTCCCCATCACCTTCGAGTTAAAGTTGTCTCAGAGGGATATAGCGCACCTCCGAGCCAAGTCACCCATCACCTTCGAGACAAAGTTACCTCAGGTGTATAGCGGTGCACCATAAAAAAAGACTATCTTTCACATGAAGCATAACGCTGTTGGAAGATTTTAGCAGAAGATTTGTCTTTTTGGCTAATCTTTTGTGTGGATGGTATGAATTTTTCAGTAACTTGCAGCCGGATTTGCATAAGAAATCCGAAACAAGAGAAATTAGAGATAACTAATTGATAATGATATGCCAAACGTTGTAGGACATATTTCTCAGATTATTGGTCCTGTTGTGGATGTGCATTTCGAAATGCGCGCGCAGCAGGAAAAAAATGAACTTCCTAACATTCACGACGCATTGTCCATCAAGAGAAAAGATGGCAAGGAACTGATAGTGGAAGTGCAGCAGCATATAGGTGAAGACACAGTCAGGGCAGTCGCTATGGATTCCACGGACGGACTGCAGAGAGGAATGGAAGTGGTCAACACTGCCAAGCCTATCGAGATGCCAGTAGGAAGTCAGATTAGAGGACGAGTTCTCAATGTCGTGGGCGAGTCTATAGACGGTTTGGGAAATCTGGACCGTAAGGAGGAGTTGCCGATTCACCGCGAACCTCCTAAATTCGAGGATCTTACCACCTCACAGGAAGTGCTCTATACCGGTATCAAGGTCATTGACCTTCTCGAGCCTTATCTGAAAGGCGGAAAAATCGGTCTCTTCGGAGGCGCCGGTGTAGGTAAGACAGTGCTAATCAAGGAATTGATAAACAACATTGCCAAAAAGCACAACGGATTCTCCATCTTTGCCGGAGTCGGTGAACGTACCAGGGAGGGTAACGACCTGCTCCGCGAAATGATAGAGTCCGGCGTCATCAAATATGGAGAGGCGTTTGAAAAGAGCATGGAGGAAGGTCATTGGGATTTGTCACTTGTGGACAAGGAAAAACTGTCAGAGTCGCAGGTCGCACTCGTGTTCGGTCAGATGAACGAGCCGCCTGGAGCACGTGCCTCAGTGGCATTGTCCGGACTGACATTGGCAGAGTCCTTCCGAGACAGCAAGAAACAGAACGAGCCGAAGGATATTCTTTTCTTCATTGATAATATCTTCAGGTTCACGCAGGCAGGTTCAGAGGTTTCAGCATTGCTGGGACGTATGCCTTCAGCAGTGGGCTACCAGCCTACGCTCGCGACGGAAATGGGACAGATGCAGGAAAGGATCACTTCTACCAAGAATGGTTCAATCACTTCTGTACAAGCTGTTTACGTGCCGGCCGACGACCTTACTGACCCGGCTCCTGCTACCACGTTCACCCACTTGGATGCGACCACGGTGCTCAGCAGAAAGATTACTGAACTTGGTATCTATCCGGCAGTCGATCCGCTCGAATCCACGTCCAGAATTCTGGATCCGAACATTGTCGGCGAGGACCATTACAATACAGCCCAGAGAGTCAAGCAGATTCTTCAGCGCAACAAGGAACTTCAGGACATCATCGCCATTCTCGGTATGGACGAATTGTCGGACGAGGACAAGCTTACTGTGAACAGGGCAAGACGCGTGCAGCGTTTCCTTTCTCAGCCGTTCTCCGTCGCAGAACAGTTTACCGGCGTGCCTGGAGTGATGGTCGATATCAATGATACCATCAAGGGATTCAACATGATTCTTGACGGCAAGGTGGATTATCTTCCGGAGCAGGCGTTCCTCAATGTCGGCACTATCGAAGATGCCATCAAGAAAGGTGAGGATATTCTTGCAAAGGCTGAAAACAAGTAATTGTCAATATGGAAAACGGAATTTCACTGATGGTGATGTCACCGGAAATGGTGCTGGAAGAATGTTCTGTGAAGCTTGTCAGACTGCCTGGCAGGAAAGGTCCGTTCACTGTGTTGAAGAATCACGCCCCGCTGATATCAGTGCTGGATGCAGGAGATATCGAGTATGAGACAATGAGCGGAGAGGTCAAGAAGATCAGTATCAAATCCGGATTCGTGGAGGTCGGAAAGAATAAAGTTTCGGTTTGCGTGGAATTATGAAATGGTGGAAATACATAGCTGCATTGGTCATGGCCGTGACCGTATGGACTCCTGTCCGTGCGGAAGAAGCTGTGGCTGACAGTGTTGCGACCGAACAGGCAGCAGACGGTGTCGTGACGGAAGATGCAGTGGCAGACACTGTCACGACGGAACAGGGGTTGGATGTCCAGGAGGTCATATTCGGTCATATGAGTGACGCGTACGAGTGGCATATAACGAATATCGGCGACAAGTCGATATCCATTCCGCTGCCCGTGATTGTCAGAAGCAAGACGTCAGGTTGGCATGTGTTCTCCTCTGCCAAAGTGGAGCACGGAGCGCAGTATGAAGGATTCTATGTTTCGCAGGACAGCGGAAAAATAGTCGAGCGGAATGCGGCAGGAGAAGAAATCCGCCCATTGGACTTGTCCATTACCAAGAATGTCATGGCAATGATGATAAGCAGTGCATTGCTCATATTCCTCATCCTCTGGACAGCCAGATGGTATCGCAGGCATGATGCTGTCAATGAAGCCCCTAAGGGACTGGCGGCATTCATGGAACCGATTATCATGATGATAGATACGGGCGTGGCAAAGGACTCGATAGGTGAAGATTATCAGAAGTTTTCCCCTTACCTGTGCACGGTTTTCCTGTGGATATTGCTGAACAACCTTCTCGGAATCGTACCGTTCTTCCCGGGAGGGGCCAATGTCACAGGCAATATCGCCGTGACCTGCGTCCTGGGATTCTTCACATTCTTTATGATAAACCTGTTCGGAACGAAGCATTATTTCAAGGATATCTTCTGGCCGGATGTGCCGCTGATGTTGAAGTTTCCTTTCCCGCTTCTCCCGATTATTGAAGTGTTCAGTACGTTGATGAAGCCGCTGACGCTGATGATAAGGCTTTTTGCCAATATGCTTGCAGGTCATATCATCGCCATCAGTCTGGTCTGTATAATATTCGTGTTTGCCAAATACAATGCTGTCCTTTTCGGAAGTATGACGGTCGTGTCGGTGCTCTTCGGAGTGTTCATGGACCTGCTCGAAGTGCTTGTGGCATTTCTCCAGGCGTATGTGTTCACGATTCTGTCAGCAGTGTTCATAGGTATGGCAAGACAGAAAGAAGCTTGATGATAATTTATTAAAATTTTATAGTTATGTTACTCACAATTCTTTTACAAGCAGTTGCCTCTGAGGCACTTGGAAAGGTCGGTATAGCTCTTGGAGCAGCTATTGCAGCTATTGCGGCAGGTTATGGTATCGGTAAAATCGGTTCTACAGCTACCGAGTCTATCGCACGTCAGCCAGAAGCAAGCGGAAACATCCGTTCATCAATGATTATTGTTGCGGCCATGATCGAGGGCGCTGCTCTGTTCGCAATCATTGTCTGCCTTCTCGCCCTGTTTGTGTAATTTACAGTAATTATGTCACTTGTAACACCTGATGCTGGCCTTCTTTTTTGGATGGTCATAATATTCGGCATTGTCTTTTTCATACTTGCCAAATTCGGATTCCCTGTCATTACCAAGATGGTCAATGAGAGGACAGAATCCATTGACAAGTCATTGGCAATGGCGGAAGAGGCAAGAAAAGAACTCGCTGACCTGAACAAGGAACATGCAGAGCTTCTTCTTCAGGCCAAGAAGGAACAGGCCCGGATTATGGATGATGCGGCGAAAATGAAAGCGTCCATCATCGAACAGGCTAAGGTTCAGGCTCAGGAGGAAGCGGACAAGATACTCGAACAGGCCAGAGTGGAAATCGCGGCCGAAAAAGAAAATGCATTGCAGAATATCCGCAAGGAAGTGGCAATGCTGTCAATGAATGTTTCCGAGAAGATTCTGAGGACTGATTTCGCTTCGGAAGAAGTTCAGAAACGTTATGTGGACAAGGTTATGGAGGAACTGAATTCCAAGAGGGACTCCATGGTAAACAACTGAAGTTCGGATGAATACAGGAATTATAGCGTCAAGATATGCTGATGCTCTTCTGAAATATGTGGAAGAGACCGGTGACGGACAGGTCGTGTACAGACAGGCCTGTACGCTCGCTGACGCCTTGTCCGCATCCGGCGAGTTCGAGCATCTTGTGGAGAGCAAGAACATGCTGACATCTTCCGGAAAGGTGGAGCTGATGTCGAAAGCCCTCGGGAACGAGGATATGTGTCCGTCACTTTCCAAATTCCTGGAACTTGTGATAAGACAGGACAGGGAGCCGTATCTGCGCTATATCCTTCATTATTTCAAGGAACGCTGGCTTTCTGCGCAAGGCGTGAGTCAGGCTACACTTGTGGTAAGTATGCCTTCTCCGGAGCTTGAAAGAAAGATATGTGAAATGTTCAGGAATCTTACTGGCCTTCAGCTTGAGCTGTCCGTGACGGTCGATCCTTCCATAATCGGAGGATTCGTGTTCGAAGTTGCGGACAAGAGAATCGACGCGAGCGTGTCCAGGCAGTTGGAGGACCTGAGAAGACGGTTCATTGAACAAAATAACAGATTGATGTATGAGTCAGAATAATATCAAACCAAGTGAAATATCGGACGTGCTGCTGAAACAGCTCGAGTCCGCTGACCTTTCGGTAAAGTTCGAGGAGGTCGGCACGGTGCTGCAGGTAAGCGACGGTGTGGCCAGAATCTATGGCTTGACCAATGCGGAGTCCGGCGAACTTCTGGAGTTCGACAGCGGCGTCATGGGCGTCGTCATGAACCTGGAGGTGGACAATGTCGGAGCCGTACTTCTCGGCCCTACAGATGAGGTCAAGGAGGGAATGACCGTGAAACGTACCGGAAGGATTGTCTCCATACCGGTAAGTGAAAAGATGCTAGGCCGTGTCGTGAATCCGCTCGGTGTCCCTATTGACGGACTTGGTGAAATCGGCGGTGACAAGGTGGAGATGCCTCTGGAGCGCAAGGCTCCTGGAGTTATCTTCAGACAGCCGGTGAATGAGCCTCTACAGACAGGTATCAAGGCTATCGACGCGATGATTCCTATCGGAAGGGGACAGCGTGAGCTTATCATCGGTGACCGCCAGACAGGTAAAACCGCCATTGCCATAGATACCATCATAAATCAGAGGACCGAGTTCGAGAAAGGAAATCCGGTATATTGTATCTATGTGGCGATCGGTCAGAAAGGCTCTACGGTAGCGAGCATCGTAAACACATTGCGTTCAAAAGGCGCGATGGATTATACCGTGGTCGTGGCCGCTACTGCTGCGGATCCGGCTGCTTTGCAGTATTATTCTGCATTTGCAGGTGCTGCAATCGGTGAATATTTCCGTGACACCGGACGTGCCGCGCTCGTGATTTATGACGACTTGTCCAAGCAGGCTGTCGCATATCGTGAGGTGTCATTGATCCTTCGTCGTCCTTCAGGCCGTGAGGCTTATCCTGGTGACGTGTTCTATCTGCACTCCAGACTCCTGGAGAGGGCTGCGAAAATCATTGGCCAGCAGGAAGTTGCGGAGCAGATGAACGACTTGCCGGAATCTCTGAAGGGAAAGGTTAAGGCGGGCGGCTCGCTTACGGCATTGCCGATTATTGAGACCCAGGCAGGCGACGTCTCCGCATATATTCCGACCAATGTCATTTCCATTACGGACGGTCAGATCTATCTGGAGGGAAGTCTGTTCAACCAGGGTTTCCGTCCTGCCATCAATGTGGGCATCTCAGTATCCCGTGTCGGCGGAAGTGCCCAGGTGAAGAGTATGAAGAAAGTTGCAGGAACATTGAAGATAGACCAGGCCCAGTATGATGAGCTGGAGTCATTCTCCAAGTTCAGCAGCGATGTGGACAAGGTTACAGCCTTGGCATTGGACCGAGGCCGAAAGAACAAGCAGCTTCTGGTGCAGCCTCAGTATTCTCCTATGCCGGTGGGTGAACAGATCGCGATATTGTATTGCGGAACGCATTCTCTGCTGAAAGATGTTCCGCTGGAGAAGACACGCCAGTTCCAGTCCAAGTTCCTGGAAAGGATGAGGGCGGCCCACAAGGAAGATGTCCTTCAGCCGCTTGCGGAAGGGAAGCTGGACGATAAGATCACCAAGATAATCGAGCAGGAAGCTGAAGACGTCGTGCTCGGTCTCAAGAGTTAGATATATTCTCAGTTTCGGATATGCCTTCATTGAAAGAAATAAAGAATAGAGTCGATTCTGTCAACAGTACGTTGAAGATAACCTCTGCAATGAAAATGGTGGCCGCCGCCAAGCTTCACAAGGCGCAGACTGCCATAGGCAACATGTTGCCTTACGAGGATATGCTTCACCGTATGCTGGCGAATCTGATTGCCTACAAGAGACGCGCAGAGAAAAAGGAGGATCTGGACAAGCTTATTCCTGTGGAAGAAGGCGAAGAGCCGGAAGCAGTCGGTCTGGACAAGGAGCTCGAGCTCCTGTGCTCTCCACGTCCTGTTTCCAAGGTTGCCCTGGTGGTGTATTCTTCCAATTCTTCTTTGTGCGGCGGTTTCAATTCGGCAGCTATCAAGCAGGCGGAGTCCGTCATTGACGAATATCTGAAGGCAGGCTTGACTGCGGAGGACATCACTGTCTATCCTGTGGGAAAGAAAATCGCCGAGGCAATGCGCAAGAAGGGGTTCGATGCACCGGCAGACTACACTCATCTTTCCGAACATCCGAATTATGAGGAGGCGGCCAATCTGTCCGCTGAACTTGTGCACGGGTTCATGACGGGGAGATTCGACAAGGTGGAGCTGCTGTACGGCCATTTCAAGTCCACTTCGTCTCAGCCGACCATGAGGGATACGTATCTGCCATTGACCATCATGCCGATAGCGGAGAACATTGACCAGGCCATAACTTCTGAAGACAGGGGCTGGGATTTCGACTATATCGTGGAGCCTGACGTGGATTCGCTTTTGGAGGAACTGCTTCCTAAAGTGATGATGCTCAAGATGTTCACGGTGCAGTTGGATACGAATGCTGCCGAGCATGCGGCCAGGACCGTGGCCATGCAGACAGCTACCGACAATGGAAATGAGATTCTTCAGGAACTGACTCTGGAGTACAATAAGAATCGTCAGCAGAAGATTACGAGCGAAATTCTCGATATCGTCGGCGGTTCATTGCAATAATATTCGTAACTTTATCCGGATAGCGGTCCTGAACCTAATTTTTATTCGGATGAGATTATTGAAAAGATATATGATTGCTGCTGTGACCTTTGCGGTTATGGCGGCATTTTCGTTGTCCGCTGCGAATGTGAAGCTCGGAGACGAACAGTTTTCCATGTATCTGCCTGAACTTTCCGGCAAGCGGGTGGCTGTGTTCTCGAACCAGAGCGGAATCGTAGGCGACAAGGTGCTGAAAGGACGTGGAACCGACCTGAATGCCCCGAAAGTCTATGGCCCTCATCTCGTGGATGTGCTCAAGAACAGGAAGCACGTGAATGTGACGGTGATTTTCTCTCCGGAGCACGGGTTCCGGGGCAATGCAGATGCAGGCGCCAAGGTAGGTGATTCCATCGACGGTGCGACCGGGATCAAGATAGTTTCACTGTATGGGGCACCGGGCCGTCCGAACAGGGAGGATATCGGTCTGTTCGATGTTCTTCTGGTTGATATTCAAGACGTTGGCCTAAGATACTACACGTATTACGTGACGATGTACAGGCTGATGAACATCTGTGCGGCGTCGGGGAAGAAGGTCATTGTCCTGGACCGTCCCAATCCGAACGGGTTTTATGTGGACGGGCCTGTCCTGGACATGAAATACAAGTCAGGCGTGGGGGCGCTTCCGATACCGGTCGTGCATGGAATGACATTGGGTGAGTTGGCGCTTATGATCAATGGCGAGGGCTGGCTGGAAGGCGGAAAGCAGTGTGAGCTGACCGTCGTTCCGTGCAAGGGTTATACGCATGACACCAAGTATAGCCTGATAATGCCGCCGTCCCCGAATCTCAAGACGATGCGTGCCGTATATCTCTATGCATCAACTTGTTACTTCGAAGGTTCGGTGGTCTCGCTCGGGCGTGGAACTGAACATCCTTTCGAAATGTACGGCAGCCCGGACATGAGCCTTTTCAGTTACAAGTTCGTTCCGCGGAGCATGCCTGGGGCGCTGCATCCTGATTACGAGGGGCAGGAGTGTAGTGGCGTGGATCTCACGACATTGACCTATGAAGAAATCTGGAGGAACGGGATAAACCTGAATTATATTGTCAATGCCTATTCTATGCTGATGTCGCTCCCCGGGGCTGACAGGGAACGAGGGCTGCTTCCTGACGGGCGTCCGTTCTTTGGGCGTAATCCATTCATTGACAAGCTTATAGGAAATTCGTGGGTGCGCGAAATGATCATTGACGGCTGCTCGCCTGAGGATATAAAGTCAATGTGGAAAGACGATGTGGAGCGTTTCAAGTCGCTGCGTCGCAAGTATCTTTTGTATAATGAATAGAAATACAGATATGAAGAAAATCATTGTTTTGGCCGCAGTTGCGGCAATGTTGCCTGTTTCACTTATGGCCCAGACTGCCCCGGACGGCGGCCTGTCACCTGAAGTCCTTTCACGCATAAGCAAGGGTTACACCGGAACGTCTTATGACAAGGCTGTGCGCAACGCGTTGGCAGGAAGTTCTGTCAATGTCATGGCTACCAATGCCGAGAACGCCTCCATGATTGACACCCATTTTTCCGACAGGGTGAAGACAAAGGGCATCACGGACCAGAAATCGTCAGGCAGATGCTGGCTGTTCACCGGTCTCAATGTGCTGCGTGCCAAGATGATAGAAAAATATAACCTGGGCTCGTTCACATTTTCACAGAACTATCTGTTCTTCTATGACCAGCTCGAGAAGGCTAACCTTTTCCTGCAGGGAGTCATTGACACGAGAAAACTTCCTTTCGATGACAGGAAGGTGGATTGGCTCTTCTCAAATCCGTTGAGTGACGGCGGCCAGTTCACGGGAGTGTCTGACCTGGCGATGAAATATGGACTTGTGCCGTCCGAGGTGATGCCTGAGACATATTCCAGCAACAACACTTCGCAGATGGCGCTTCAGCTCAAGACTATTCTGCGTCAGGGCGGACTGGCTCTGCGCGCTGCCTACGACGCTTCTCCAGCCGCTTCTGCAAAGGGAAAGAGCGCTGCCGCTGCTGAGGCCAAGGTCAATGCCGAGTTGCTGAAAATCAAGGAGTCTGTGCTTACTGACGTTTACAGGATCCTGTCACTCTGCCTCGGCGTGCCTCCAGCATCCTTCGAGTGGTCAATGTACGATTCATCAGACAAACTCGTTTCTACTGAGGAATATACGCCGCTGTCTTTCTATAAGAAATACGTGGATGAGGACCTGGACGGCAATTATGTGATGCTTATGAATGACCCGACCCGTGAGTACGGCAAGGTCTATGAGATCGACTATGACCGCCACGTCTATGACGGAAAGAACTGGCTCTATGTAAATCTTCCTATTGAGCGTATCCGTGAGGTGGCAGCGGCGAGCATCAAGGACAATACTGCGATGTACTTTTCTTGTGACGTGGGCAAGTTCCTGAATTCCAAAAAGGGCGTCCTTGACCTCGCAAACTATGATTATGAGTCTCTGTTCAATGTAAAGTACACCATGGACAAGCGCGAAAGGGTGCTCACCCATGCGAGCGGTTCGTCTCACGCCATGACCCTGATTGCCGTGGACATCAAGGACGGTGTTCCGCAGAAATGGATGGTGGAGAACAGCTGGGGTGCGGACAGCGGATACAGAGGCTGCCTCATCATGACCGACCAGTGGTTCGCCGAATATATGTTCAGAGTGGTGGCAGAGAAGAAGTATGTCCCTGCCGACATCCTCGAGATGCTGAGCCAGAAACCGACTCTCCTCCCAGCCTGGGACCCTATGTTTACCCCGGAATAGTAAATTGCTTAGAAAATGCGTCGTCGTTATATCATACTTTTCTTGTTCTTGGTTTTGCCAGTTGCACTATCAGGATGTGTAAGTGAGATATTATATGGGATATTATCACAAAAATGTAAAATGTCAAGTTTGTTTTACGCTGAAATCAATGGGGAAGTCTTTAGTAGTGATACTGATGAATATGTAATGCCGTATTGTCCTTATACACTAACGATTGAAGAACAGAAATTTCGCTTTGAGGCACAGAAGTCAATAGTAAGTAAATCCGGAGATACTATAGAACTTTTTTTTATGTTGAACGAATCTTCGGAATTTAATATCGATAAAAAGTATTATTTCAATAGCAATCAGGAAGTTGGCTTAAAGTCAGAAGCAAAAGCTTGGCTATATGACAAGAAAGACAAAAGTTATAAGAAGTATAGGGCCGATAGTGGGTGGATTGAATTTACATCATTTTCTTATGAAGATTATTATGCAGATGGAAAATTTGAATTGCTGATGTCGTCTGATTCTGGAGAAAAGTTGATTGTAAATAATGGACGTTTTGCTCATATTTTTTGTAAATAATTTAAATGTAATATGAATACAAAGTCAATATTGGGAATAGGTAATGCGCTGACGGATATTCTGGCAGTGCTGCCGGATGATTCGTTCCTGAAAATGTACCATCTTCCGAAAGGCAGCATGCAGTTCGTGGATATGGAGACAGGGAACAAGATTTTTGAAAGCCTGAAGCCTTACGGGCTGCATTATGTGGCAGGCGGTTCGGCCGCGAACACCATTACCTGCGCTGCCATCTTCGGCATGGACGCTGCATTTATCGGAAAAGTGGGCGAGGACGAGCTCGGCCATCTGTTCAAGAGCGATGAAGAGCAGTACGGCGTCAAGACAATGCTCCTGAAAGGCAAGAACCCTTCCGGCCGTTCCATGGTTTTCGTGTCCGGGGCCAATGCGGAGAGAACATTCGCCAACTATATGGGCGCGGCATTGGAAATGGTTCCGGAAGACTTGAAACCGGAATATTTTCAGGGCTATGACTACTTTCACATAGAGGGATACCTCGTTCAGAATCAGGCTCTTATCCGCAAAGCTGTGGAAATGGCGCATGAAGCGGGCTGCCTCATATCCCTGGATATGGCCTCCTATAACGTGGTCGAGTCCAATGACGCTTTCCTTCACGACATCGTGGACCGTTATGTGGATATAGTCTTTGCCAATGAATCTGAAGCGAAGGCATTTACCAAGATGCAGCCGCGCGAAGCCCTCGACGAGATCGCCAAGCATTGCAAAATCGCAGTGGTAAAGGTCGGCAAGGACGGGTCAATGCTCAAGAGCGGTGATGAATATCATTATATCGAGCCGTGGCCAGCCGCAACCATCGACGCGACCGGTGCCGGAGATACCTACGCGGCGGGTTTCCTCTATGCACATTCATTGGGCATGCCTCTGAAGGTCTGCGGAGAAGTCGGCTCCATCATCGCGGCCAAAGTAGTTGAGGTCATCGGCACGAAGATTGATATTCCAAGATGGAAAGCGGCCAAGAAAGAAATCCGTGAGCTGATATCGGCTAACGGAGGACATGTCGCGGAAGAAAAATTCGACTGATGATAGATTTTATAAAGAACATATTCAGAAGAAAGTTTCTGAGAAGGTATTCGAGCAAGCAACCGACCGGACTTGTCCCGTTGTCGGAAATCCGGTCGGTGTCCATTGTCTTGGATGCTCAGGAAAATGGCGTAGATGACTGCAAGGAGGCAGCATTGACCTATTTCAAGTCCAAGGGGATGAAGGTCAATGTCTATTTCCTCGATTTGAGCAAGAAAGGAGAGGACGAACGGCAGATAACAAGTCTGAACAACACTATCCTCAGGAAGGACCTGAACTGGTATGGCAGGCCGGCATTGGAAATAATCGATATGATTTCCTCCGACGGGGCGGATGTTCTGCTCTCGTTGGTGGACAATGTGGATTTCCCTATTGCAGCATTGGCGGGGTGCTCAGGCGCGGTATTTAAAATCGGCCGTGTACAGCTGCCGGGCAGGACTTTCGACCTCGTAGTGGAAGATTCGCCATCTCATGAACTCGGTCCTTCGGACGCCTTCAAGGAAATTACTCGTTATCTGGAAACCATTATTCAATAAGATGAACGCATTGACAAAAAACATACTCACCGGACTGAAGGGATTCGGAATGGGAGCGGCGAATGTGATTCCTGGAGTTTCAGGTGGGACAATCGCTTTATTGACAGGAATTTTTACGGAAATCATTGACGCGTTGAATGCGCTGATGGATCCGTCATCGTGGAAGATGCTGCTGAAAGGCCAGTTCAGAGAGTTCTGGAGATATATCCACGGCACTTTTCTGGTTTCGCTTCTGGTGGGAGTTCTCATCAGTATCTTCTCATTGGCGAAACTTATGGTCTATGTCATGCACTTCTATCCTGTGCAGACGTGGGCGTTTTTCTTCGGCCTTATCATAGCGTCGTCCGTGTATATGATATACGACATCAAAGGATGGAAATTCGTTGATGTCCTTTTCTTTGCGGTCGGCATTGCCCTCGGCGTAGTCATCTGCACCCTGTCGCCGACCACCACGCCTGACGACCTGTGGTTCATATTCATCTGCGGAGCGATAGCGGTATGTACAATGATTCTGCCAGGCATTTCCGGCAGTTTCATTCTCGTCATTCTTGGAAAATACGATTATATAATGCAGTCTGTCAATCAGTTGAATCTTCCGGTCCTGCTGGTTTTCGGTCTCGGATGCGTAATCGGAATTTTAGGCTTCTCCAAATTCCTGCATTGGCTTCTGAAGCGTTATGAAAGGGCCACGATGCTCACATTGGTCGGCTTCGTGATAGGCGCTCTGGTGAAGGTTTGGCCGTGGAATGATATGACGGCAGTGGCTGAGGGACAGCTGCTCAGAAGTGGAATGACGGCAGAAGCTGCCCAGGCCGGAGCTCAGGCATTGCTGAGTGCTGGCAATGCTGCGCAAGGCATTGACCTTCAGATTCCTGGGGCGATAATCTGGGCGATAGCCGGACTTGCTCTCGTGGCGGTTCTGGAGTATCTGAGCAATCTGCAGAAACTGATGGCTGAAAAGAAGAACTGATATGAAAAAGTTTGTCGTTGCGCTGATTTTCGCGGCGCTGCTGTCCTGCGTGCAGGTCAATGCAGCTGAACCTCTTCATGAAACATTCAAGCATAAGGGCCAGGAAAGGGAGTATTTCCTTTATCTGCCTGACGGTATAAAGGAGGATGCGCCTCTTGTCATTGTCCTTCATGGTTATGGCGGCAGGGCAATGCGGGGCGGTTCTGCTCTGTGTGGTGTGGCTGACCGGGAGAAGTTTGCGGTCTGTTATCCTCAGGGGGCGAAGGATGAGCGCGGAAATACTTGCTGGAATGTGGGCTATCCGTTCCAGAACGGGCTCAAGACCGATGATGTGGATTTCCTTTGCACTCTTACGAAAAGGCTTCAGAAGCAATATGGCCTGAGCCGGCACAATGTCTTCCTTACCGGTATGTCCAATGGCGGGGAAATGTGTTATCTGATGGCGTATCTCAAGCCGGATTTCTTCGCGGCTATTGCTCCGATTGCCGGACTCACGCTCGATTGGATGCAGAAGGACCTGGATGCCAAGGGGCCTGTTCCGCTTATGGAAGTGCACGGTACTGAGGACAAGACTTCGCTCTGGACTGGTGACCCGATGAACAAGGGCGGCTGGGGAGCGTATATCGCTGTTCCGATTGCTGTGGGCAAATGGGTGGATGAGGCCAGGTGTTCGTATGAGGTGGTGGATTCGCTTTCGATGAAGGTGCCTGCTGTCCCTGTGGACAATCCCAAGAACCGGCCTCGACAGGTGGTGCTTCACAGGTATCTGGGCGGTGTTCCTGCCTGGAAGGGTGGCCCTGAGGCTGAAGTGTGGCTCTATGAGGTGATTGGCGGCAATCACAGCTGGAGTGAGCACAGTATGGATACGTGTGAGGAAATCTGGAAGTTCTTCAGTAAATATTTAAGATAATTTAAAATGTTTTTTTATGTTTGGCACTATAATGGTATTATATCAGGTCAGAAGACATAATAACATAAGCTAGTTTAATTCATATTGAATAAGGTAAGACAGCAGCCAGTCGTGAAGACCAGCTGCTGTTTTTTTTGATGCGTTTTGTTTTTTGTGCTCTCTGTTTTTTGTGCTCTCTGTTTTTTGTGCTCTCTGTCTTTTCTTCTGGGGGGCTGCTTTCATTTATTTCTTCTTGTGCAAAATGCGGAAAATCAGTCGTTTCGGGATATTCTGGCGGCGAAAAATCGAATGTCGAAAAAGTTTTGCAACGTTTTACGATTAGAGATTATAAGGAATATATGTAAAAAAACTTATAAATTTTTATGAAAATATTTGGTGATAACGTTTTAAGTTTATATATTTGCACTCAGACAATAAAAGGTTTTTATGTCTATTTGTTAAGTTCGTTTTATATAGGGGTCCGGTCCTTTGTGAAAAGCACCGGATCTTCTTTTTTTCATCCGCCGTGTGCAGGTTTCCGATAGATTCTTCTGATCTGAGACAAGTTATTATCTACGATACTAAGTAACCTTCAAAAAATAACCTGCATCATCTAAGGGAATCTTTTCGGTCTATATCTCTTTTCTCATCAGTCGTGTACGTCCAGTACCCTCCTTCTTCGAAAAGAAATCTATCCTCGAAAATCTTCTCCTAATCTGAAGCAAGTTATTTTTTTCACGTTACTGAATCCGTATATTTTACGTATATTTGATGAGTGGTTAAAAATAAAGATATGAAACGCAGACTTCTTTTATTGGCATTGACCTTCATGGCATTGACTGTTTCCTTGAGAGCGCAGGACAGGCGATTCGTCTATATGCAGGTTGAAATCGTTTACTATGGTCCGGGATACCGGGTGGTGGCTGATTTGGGAACGCCATCGGAGAAAGTTTTGCAGTTCAATTATAATTATCTCAAGGACGATGCGGACACTCCTTTCTGTTTCAATACGAAAATGGCTGCTGTCAACTGGCTTGCAAAGGATGGTTGGGTCCTGAATGACCACTGCAGCCGCATTGATTCTACCTTTATCATGAAACGTGATGTCAGCGGCATGAATGAAACTCAGGTTCAGGAGTTCTTGTCCAGATATAATATCGGGCCGGCCACAGGCAGCAAGAAGCCTACGGCGCAAAAGAAGTTGTCGAGAAAATAGTGCGGCTGGTGTAGGCCCTGGCGCTGGAAATTCTGATTTGTCCGGAAAAACGGCCCTTCTACGGACAACTTGTTGATTTTGAACAACTTATCCGTGAAACCCCACCTGTTTACGGACAAACTGAGCATTTTGAGTCAACTTTTTACAGTAATAGGTTCATGGTGGCGAGCAGGATAGCCTCGCGACCTATGTCCTTCATTGGGACTCTGTCCCAAACCCTGACACTCCGTGTGGCCTTTGCGTCCTCCACGTATTTGCTGTCGCAAATACCCGGATCCGGCCGGTCGTCTGATGACGACTTGTTAATCCCGCTAATCCCATTTTCAAGGGGGCGATCAGGGCCTACGGGCTTTCCATCGCCGCACGGCTGCCCTGCCCGCCGACTCCGGCCCGGCATCTGATGATGCCTTGTTGCTCCTTTTGGACAATGGCCGGACAGCGGTATTGCCCGCAGCGAATTGCGAAGCGCCTGAGCAAAGCTGGCCTTTGCCACTGCCGGCGTAATTACGTGACACGATTTCTTCAGAAGAACCTTGTCTCTATCTGCGTGATTGCCTATGACGTGAACTTCATAGAGGATATAAAGAGCGTCGCGATAGGTGATTTCTGAACCAATGAGCATCCTGACGAACCTAAGAATATCCACATAACGAACAGATACCCAATCGATTATGCTGATTTGAAGCAGAATGTAAATATGCTCATCACCCTGTTTTTTTATGGGAGTGAGCATATTTAGAGACAGGTTTAATTCTATATAATAATTTATAATTCAATAAGTTACAAGTACTTTTATGGCTTTGGAGATATGCTCATTGGTTCGAAAATACCACCGCAAGCAGATATAATAAAAATCGTAATAGCCGGCAGAGACCCGCGAGTTGCCGTGGCATGACCACTTCAGTCAGACATAACTGGAGATTGTTGCAGGATACGATAGCTTCCGAGAGGCATGGCTATAGCGAAAAACCGAACAACCTGAAATTGACATAATCAGCGAAAGTGCTGATTCACAACGAGTTAGTAGATAAAGCAAAAGTCAGGTTACCTATTTTTTCACATAACCTACATTTTGCCGCTCGCTGTATGTTGTTGACACTCAGTAATATATGCCAAACTGCGACATGCAAGTTGTTCTAAAAGATTCCTGATATCTTGCCCGGATCACTCGCTACCGTCGGTGATTTAACAAGTCGTCGTCAGAGATGATCGGCCGAGTCCGTAGGCGGTCCTGCTCATCTCCTTCTCTCCGTGATTTCGTCCGCTGGCGCTCCGGCATCTCCCGTAGGCGGCCCTGCGCGCCTCTTTCTCTCCGGGACTTCGTTCGCTGTCGTTCCTACATCTCCTGTAGGCGGTCCTGCGCACCTCCTTCTCTCCGGGATTTCGTCCGCTGGCGCTCCGACATCTCCCGTAGGCGGCCCTGCGCGCCTCCTTCGCTCCGGGATTCCGTCCGCTGGCGCTCCGGCATCTCCCGTAAGCGGTCCTGCGCACCTCCTTTTCTCGGAGATTCCGTCCGCTGTCGCTCCGACATCTCCCGCCGCCTGCGGCGGGGCGGTGCAAACCGAAAAAGAAAATCAGCGTTCAAGTGAACTTGACGCTGATTTTCTTTTTCGGTTTGCGGAGAGAAGGAGATTCGAACTCCTGATACCCTTTTGGAGTATACACGCTTTCCAGGCGTGCCTCTTAAGCCACTCGAGCATCTCTCCAGAACTGCCCTGTAATACGGACAGGGCTGCAAATATACGAATTATCTGTTAATTTACAATGATTCGCGCTTCAATTTCTCGATGTAGTGGTCGATACGCTTGAGCTCTCTCGGGATGTCAATACTCTGAGGACAATGCTGCTTGCATTGACCGCATCCTATGCAGTGGTCAGCCTGGCGCACCGTCTCCACAGCACGGTCGTAACCTACCAGGAAACGCCTCTTGAGCCTCTGGAAATGTTCCTGCTCGCAACTCTGCGCGATATCACCCGAATTGACACTGTCATTGTAATGCCTGAAGATAGTCGGGATGTCGATACCGTATGGACACGGCATACAGTATGTGCAGCCCGTACATGGAACAGTAGGGTAGTCCTCCATGAGATTCGCCATCTCCTTCAGGAACGCTATCTCCTCATCCGTCAGCGCCTTGAAATGCGAGAAAGTCTCCACATTCTCTATCAGCGGCTCCATGGACGACATGCCGCTCAGCACAGTCAGCACATTCGGATACGAACCGCAGAACCTGAACGCCCACGAAGCCACGGACATCTGGGGCTCTCTCTCCTTCATCTTCTCGGCTATGGCCTGAGGCAGCTTGGCAAGACGCCCGCCTAAAAGCGGCTCCATAATCGTTGCCGGGATATTCCGCTTGGCGAGTTCCTCATAGAGATAATCCGCATTGACATTCTGAGGCGCCTTCGCGTGCTCCCAGTCCACATAATTCATCTCTATCTGTACGAAATCCCAATGATACTTGTCGTGCAGCTCCATGAACCTGTCGAATACATCACGCCTTCCGTGGAACGAAAAACCCAGATTCCTGATTCTGCCATTCTCACGCTCCTTCAGCAGAAAATCAAGCAGCCCATTATTCACATACCTCTCCTCGAAACCCTCAAACCCGGATGTGCCGATAGCGTGAAGCAGATAATAGTCGAAATAATCAGTCCTCAACTGCTTCATCGAATCGTAATACATCTTCAGTCCGGCCTCTCGCGAAGAATCATTGAAATTCGACAGCTTGGTCGCAATATAATACGAATCACGAGGATAGCGGCTTAGTGCGATACCGGCAGCCTCCTCCGACTGCCCCTGGAGATAGGCCGGTGACGTGTCGTAGTAGTTCACCCCGTTACGGTACGCATAATCCACCATTTCATTGACAGCATCCTGGTCGATGTAGTCCTTGCCGTCATCACCCTTCTTCATCGGCCACCTCATGCAGCCGTAGCCGAGCAATGAAATCTTATCACCGGTTTTCGGGTCGGTACGCATCTCCATCGCCGCATTTCCAGCGACCTGAACACGCCTGCCTGAAGGAGAGGAGCATCCTGTCAATGAAGCAACTCCGACAGCCAGCGCTCCTGCTCCGGCCGTTTTTATAAAATCACGTCTATCAATGTTCATTATTCTATTATTTTCAAGCAGTCCAACTTACTGACATTCAGCGCTCTCAATCCCTCCTGTGGACACTGAGCCCGTTTACATGAATTGCACTATACGGCCTTGACGGGCAGAGGAACTCACAGGCCCCGCATCCGATACATCTGCTTTCGTCCACCGTCGGAATCCTCAATGAATTCTTGTCCTTCGGATCCTTCTTGACCATTATGATGGCCCCGGCAGGACAATGCCTTGAGCAGTTGCCGCACGAAACGCCGTCCCTGTTCACCACACACAAGTCCAGATCCACCTTGGCCGTTCCGATATGCATCGTGGTCTTTTCCTCTATGCTGTATTTCCTGATCGGCCCGGACGGACACACCTGAGCGCAACGGTTGCACTCCACGCGGCACCATCCGCGCTCATAAGACATCTCCGGCTGCATAAGATGCTCCAGCGAAGACGAAGGACGCAGCACCCCGTTGGGACATTGCGACACACAGAGCTGACAGGCCGTGCAATGCTGGTAGAACTCCTTGACACTCAGCGCTCCGAACGGAACCAGAGGAGTCTCACGCACAGGCGCCTTCTTCCCGAGGACAACCGCCAGACCGCCGTCCACCTTCTTCTCCTGAGCCTTCATTGTCAATGCTCCAAGGGTCAATGCTGTAGTGCTGATAAATGTACGTCTTCCGTTATCTCCGGCCGCAGCCTTGTCATTGACCACAGCCTTCTTCACAGTCTGTCCGGCCTTCCAGAAAGGCTTGTATTTTATCGCGCCCTGATGACAGGTGCCGATGCAGTCGAAACAGTCCACGCACCTGCTGTAGTCGATTCTGTGATTGTCCAGGTCAATGCAGGATGCCTTGCAGTTCTTCTCGCAGAGGTGACAATTCCTGCATTTGCCGGTATCGATCACCGGGCGAAAAATCGCGAACCGGGAGAAGAAACTCAGAACCGTACCGACCGGGCAGATGGTATTGCAGTATGTCCTGCCGTTCCGTGCGGCAAGAATGAAAATGACCACGAAAGTCACAGATGCTATCACGAAAGTAGGCAAACTCTTGAGCCACACGTCCTTATGCTCGAACGCGTACCCGCCTGCCTTCTCGGCAATCCATGCACAGAGATTGTTGCCCCAAAGCCAGATCGGCGAAAGAAGATTCTGCACGATGCGGCCGAACGAACTGTATGGCGCAACCAGCACTGCAACCGAAGTGAACCCGGCCACGAGAAGGACAATGAAAACTGCCAACACGCTGTACCTGAGCCACTTCTTCTCAGGCGACCAGCTGTAGAAATTCTTGTGGCTTTTACGCCAGATACTGAAAGACCTTGCGACGACATCCTGAAAAATCCCCAACGGGCATATGATCGAGCAGTAGAGCCTTCCGAAGACCAATGTCAATAGAATCAATGCGATGACAATCCCGGCATTGAGAGCGAGAACCGCCGGCAGAAACTGGATTTTCGCCAGGAAGCCGAACCATCCGGCAGCGAGTCCGGTGAAATCCATGAACAGCAACGTGCACAGAATGAACACGATACCTGCTGTTACGGCGCGGATTTTCTTAAGCATATAGTCGTAATGTTTTTAGTCCAATATTATAAGAACAGGAGCCGGGTGATTGAGCGTCAGCTTGACCTCGTCCGTTTCCGCAATGTTCAGCGTAGCCTTCCACCAGTTGTCAAAAATCACACCCGAAGTCTGCCATTTCAGCCCTTCCGACTTGATATTGAGCGAGTTGTCCGGGGACAATATCGATATTTCCCTGCCTTCGCCGACGAAAAACGATGTCGTCTCAGTTATTGCGAACGAGGTAGTCCAGTCGGAAACCATGTCTATCTGCAGGCCCTCAGGAATGTCGATACCGGAGAGCATCTGCTTCTCTTTCAGGCCTCCCAGCTCCTTTGCATACTCCATCAGATAGGACAGATTTCCTATCGTATGGTCCTCCCTCTTTCCGCCAGCTCCCAGGATATGGACAGTGTCAATGTCCCTGAAATGTGTCAGCGCATAGCGAAATGCCTTGTTCAGGTCATTGTAGTCCTGTTCCGGATTATGGACGATCAGGTCCGCGTATTTCTTTTTGAAAGTCTCAGGCAGCGAATCCAGATCCCCGATTATCGCATCCGGCAGCCTTGAATGGCCGAAAATCTTGCCTGACCTCCGGATAAACGTGACCGCAGCACCGTCACAGCAGACGATATAGTCCGCAGTCCGGATAAGGTAAAGCGGAAACTCCTTCTTGGGAAATTCGCCGTTGCATATGATAGCTAAAGTCGCCATTATTTCTTACGTATTATGCTCAGCCCGTGCCGTACAGGGAGAATCACCGTCTCCACACGCGGGTCCGAAGCCGCCAAATCATTGAACCGGACTATTCCGCTCGTCTGCTTGTCCGTCGGAACCTGCTCCGCATAGACCTTGCCGTCCCACAGAACGTCGTCGGCCAGGATAAAGCCGCCGGGGCGGGTCAATGTCAATGCAAGTTCGTAGTAATCAGGATATTCCCTCTTGTTTGCGTCAATGAAAGTGAGGTCGTAGAGCTTTTTTCCGTCCTGTCCGCGCAGAAACTCCACAGCATCTCCGATGTGCAGTGAAACGCGACCGCTAACCCCGGCCCTCTCGAATCCCTCCAATATCAGGTCTTCCAGTTCGTCATTGATCTCCAGTGTGTCGATATGACCTTCCCCTTCCAGAGCGAGAGCTATGCATATCGCCGAGTACCCCGTAAAAGTGCCGATTTCCAGGACATTGCGCGGAGAAATCATACGGGTCATCATGTACAGGAACTCTCCCTGCACCTTTCCTGTAAGCATCCGGGGGTAGTTCGTGCGTATATTGGTCTGCCTCTCCAGCCAGTCCAGCGCCTCGTTACTTATCGAGCAATGCTCTTCAATGTATTTGTCCTGAGCACTTTCCATAATTTATAACAATATCAGACAACTTGTTCTGTCCGGTGCGAAAATCCGGCAGGCCATATCCCTGATCATGTCTGCCGAAACCGCCTCGATTTCCCTTTTGATTTCTTCAGCAGATGCCACCTTGCCGTAGGCGAGCAGGCTCTTTCCCATACTCAGACATTGAGCCTCCCCATTGTCGGAACTTATGGCAATCTGGCCGAGGAACTGTTTCTTGGCTGCGCGCAACTTTCTGTCAGTCAGGGCATTGTCCTGAAGTTTCGAGATTTCTCTCCTGACTGCGTCAATACATTTTTCCGTATTCTCTCTCTCGCAACCGAGCGAAATCGCCATTATTCCGGTATCAGAGTACTGGGTGTATGAACTTTCCACGCCATAAACCCAGCCGTGCTTTTCACGCAGGATATCGTTGAGGTTGGAATTCATTGCAGGACCGCCTAAGATGTTGCTCATCAATGATGTGGCGATTCTTTCCTTCTCCTCATACAGAGACGGGGCATAGCCGCCGAGCACCGCATTGGCCTCGTGGTTCCGCTTGTTGATGACCTCGTCGAAAACATTGTCCAGAGTTACGGACTCGGGCCTTGTCAGCTCGCCGGAAACCATGCCGCTTCCGCTGAAGAACTTGTCGAAAGTCCTGAGCAGATCCGCTTCCATGCGTTTTTCGTCAATGTCGGCCACAATCGTAAATACCATTGACCCGGGAACGAACTTTTCCTTGTAGAACCGTCTGAGTTCTTCGGCGGATGTGGCTCTGACGCTCTGGGGCGTCCCCAAAATCGGCATTGACAATGAATGTCCCCTGAAAAGCTTCTCCTCGAACCGGTCATAGACATCCTCGGACGGGCTGTCCTTGTAGGACTTTATTTCGTCAATGACCACGCCGCGTTCGGTGTTCACTTCATTGTCCGGAAAGGTCGCCTCAGTGGCAATTTCCATGAGAAGGGAACTTGCTTTGGACAGGTCTTCCTTCAGTATGGTGGCGTGCAGAACTATCTCCTCCTTGGTGGTGTAGGCATTCAGTTCTCCGCCGAGTCTGTCGAGGTAACCGTTTATCACTGAGGAACTTTTGTGTTCGGTTCCCTTGAACAGTGTGTGCTCCGTAAAGTGAGCTATCCCGCTGTGGAATCCCTGTTCATATCTCGTTCCGCAAGCAATGCCCAGCGAACAGTAGGCTACGGCCGAACCGCTTCTTTTCACGGCGTAGCGTATCCCGCAATCAGCTCTTCCGCTTATCATCTTACCTCGTTTTAGCGATTATCTTCAGGTCTCCCTTGTGGAAACCGGCCTCGTCCTCCTTCTTGAGTGTGCGTTTCCTGTAATAGAAAAGTTCGTGAGTTCTCGCGTCAATGAGAATTCTCCAGCATACTGAACCTTTTTCCGGCTCGGCTGGCGCTACGACATAGCTGACGAGCGTTCTGCTGTCACCTGACAGGAAAAGGCTGTCCGCCACTTCGCCGTCCACGATGTCCAGACCCTTCCTGGCCATTTTCCTGCAGAAGGTGGAATCAACCGTCTCAGACAGGTCTTCCTTGGCGATGACGACTCTTCTGCCGGACGATTTGCCCAGCGGGGTGACGTATGTCCTGAGTCCCGAGAAGTTTCCGTTAAGGGATTTCGCAATGTAGCCCTGCATGATGTCCACGAGTCCCGGAATCATCGCGGCTTCCCTTCCGGAAGGTATGTCGGCTGCAGCGACAGGGATGCTTACGACATTGACCATGTCATTTACGGTCTTGGCCGTGGCGCGGCCTTTTACGATGGTGAGCATCATGATGCCTGGCTTGGATTCCGGGCGGTACTTGACCTTTACCGGCAGCATGAAGTAGTATTCCTCATTGTTCTTGAGCGAGTTGAAGTCTTCGAGAGAGCAGAATTCAAAGGCCGAGAGGCTCCATGTGTTGTTCACGGCCTCACGGATGACGGGGTCGATGAAGTGGTTTCCGGAAAGGACCACTTTCATTGTCCTGGTCGTGAAATCGCTCAGTTTCTCTTTTCTTGTCGTTATCTGGGCCTGGCCGAAAGCTGCTATTGTCAATGTAAATGCGGCCAATGCTGTAAAAAGTCTTCTCATTGTACGATATTTGTAAGAGATACAAAGTTACAAAATAATGATTATTTTTGTGAAACAGAATAAACGTAAGATTTATGGAAACGGATAATATCATGGAGCGTCGCGAACGCGAAAGCCAATTGGCAAGGGAAAAGAAACTGAAGCGTACAATGTGGATTCTGGTCGTGGTTGCCGTCGCTTTGGTTGCAGTTTTGGGATACGTATGGAGCCAGAAGTCTTCATTGATCAGCGAACTTGAGGATGAGAAGAGAGACCTGACTGAGCAGATGGAGAGCCTCCAGAACGATTATGCAACATTGTCATCTGACTATGACAGTATCAATTCGCAGCTGGATACGTCCAGGGCCGAGGTCGCAGATCTTCTCGAAAGAATCAAGAAGACCAATGCGACAAACCGTGCGAAGATGCGTCAGTATGAGAAGGAACTCGGCACATTGCGCAGCATCATGCGCAACTACATCGTCCAGATCGATTCTCTCAATTCATTGAACCACAAGCTTACGGCTGAAGCTGCGGCAGCAAGGCGCGAGGCAGCTGCAAGCAAGGCGGAGAGCGCACAGCTTTCACAGCAGGTGGAGAACCTTACCGGCCAGGTGGCTGCAGGCTCTGTCATCAAGGCGCGCGGACTGCATATAGCCGCATACAATTCTTCGGACAAGGTTACGGACCGCAGCAGCAGGACAGTCAGACTGCTGACTTCGCTTTCACTGGTGGAGAACGACCTGGCGCCTAAAGGACCTGTACGTGTGTTTATCCGCGTGAAGGATCCTGACGGAATCATCCTTACGAATTCCAACCGCTCGTCGTTTACTTTCAATGGCGAGACAATGGTTGCCTCGGCTTCCAGAAGAGTGGATTATGAAGGAAGCGAAGTGGACCTGAGCATATATCTGAACGATATCCCGGAATATCGCAAAGGTGTATATACGGTAGAGGCTTACACTGAACAGTCTTTCCTCGGAAAGTCTGAACTGATGCTCAGATAATCATTGATTTACATTCACGTCCCATTCTGCAGAAGTTTCTGCACTTACTGTGGTTTCTATTCCGAGGCTGTTCCGGTCTGCCGGGAAAGGAACCTGGGACTTGATGTCGAAAGCAGGAGGTTCTCCAAGTATGCCGGACTGGTCTGTTCGGAGATAGAGGCACGTGCGGACGAAATCCGTGCGACATTGCCTTCGGAGGCACATCCTGAATATCGGGACACATTATATATAGGAGGCGGTACCCCATCGGTGCTGCCTTTTGACGTATTGGAGCGCATCGTCTCCTGTCTTAACAAGACGGTTTTCGGTTCTGAAAGCCATGATTATCTGGAGTTTACGCTTGAGGTCAATCCTGAGGATATCGTGGAGAAAGGCGAGGAGTATCTGCAGTCGCTTGAGCGGCTCGGTGTCACCAGAATCAGTATGGGGATACAGTCCTTCGATGATGCGGTCCTGAAATGGATGAACCGCAGACATGATTCCGCCCATGCTGAACAGGCATATTGGATGCTGCGCGGCCATGGCTTCAGGAACATCAGCATTGACCTGATTTTTGGCATCGGAGGCTTGTCGCGGCAGACTTGGGAGGCGACTGTGCACAAGGCGATGGGGCTGAGTCCTTCGCATATTTCTGCATATCAGCTTTCCGTGGAGGAAGGCAGCGCACTGGCCAGGGAAGTCGAGGCAGGTCGCTACACTGAGGCTTCGGAAGAGGAATGCCGGGCTCAGTATGAGATGCTGTGCTCCATATTGGAGGAGAACGGCTACCATCACTACGAGGTGTCCAATTTTGCATATCCGGGCTTCGAATCCAGGCACAATTCTTCGTATTGGCGTCGGGTGCCGTATGTCGGTCTGGGCCCTGGAGCCCACTCCGCTGTCGCGGATGAAAGGGGACGGGTCAATGTCAGGAAATGGAATACCGAGACGGAAGATGATTATGTCTCCGAGAGCGAAGTGCTTGATGATGAGGATGTCAGGGTCGAGGAGATAATGCTCGGACTCCGTACAGATGAGGGCGTTTCTCCTTCGTTGCTTCCGCAGACGACCATGTCCAGATTCCTGGAGGAAGGTGTGCTGTGCCGGACTGTTTATGGGAATGTGAGGATTCCTGAAGACAGGTTTTTTGTTTCAGATGAAATAATTCGTGAATTGTTATGATACTCGAGTCCAATGTTTATGTAAGACGGATAGAAGCTGTCCGTAGGCTTATGAGCAGTAAAGGCATTGATGCTGTGATTGTTAGCGGTTCAGATCCGCACGCGAGCGAATATCCTGCTTCGCGCTGGAAACAGGTGGAGTGGGTGTGCGGATTTACGGGCGAGGCCGGGGATGTGGTGATAACTCAGGACCATGCCGGGCTCTGGACGGACACGAGATATTTCATACAGGCGGAACAGCAGCTTGCCGGAACTGGGGTTGCGCTCCATAAGACAAGAATTCCTGGGGAGATCAGGATTCCGCAATGGCTTGCTGATTACGCATTTGCGGACAGATGGGGAAGCGTGGCTCTCGCTGTCGATGGGCTTTCCCAGCCTGTCTCGTTCATCAATGAACTTGAAAACGCCTTCGGCTGCAGGCAGGTCCGGATTCTGGATCTTCCTGACATGCTCGACGATTTGTGGATGGACAGGCCTGCGGTTCCTGCGACACCGGTTATCACATTGGGAGAAGACCTGACAGGCGAGTCGCGGCTGTCCAAACTGGGGCGACTGAGGAGTTTCATTGACGGAAAAAACTGTGACGCCATACTGGTGACGGCGCTGGATGAGATCGCCTGGCTGCTGAACGTGCGCGGGTCCGATGTGGAGTACAATCCGGTGGTGTTGTCGTATCTTCTTGTCACTCAAGACAATGCCGAGTGGTTCGTGCGCAAGTCCAAGACTGTGGATGACGAGACTTATGACAGTTTCGATGAACTGATGAAGGACGGGGTGGAGATAAAGTACTATGATGATATATGTATCAGTCTGTCTGAATATGCGTGCTCGGGAGCGCGTCTTTATGCCGATACCGCTACATTGAACTATCACCTCTACAAGGTGCTGAAGGATGTGGGGGACAATTTCTCGATGGTGGAGGGAGCGTCTCCTGTGCCGCTGTACAAGGCGGTAAAGAACGGAACGGAGATAGAGGGAATGCGTGAGGCGCACGTTGAGGACGGTGTGGCAATGGAGAAGTTCCTCTGGTGGCTGGACTGCTGCATGAAGGACGGCATCGAACTGTCAGAGTGGGACGCTGCCCGCTATCTCGGTTCGTTACGTGCTGAGATTCAGGGATATAGAGGCGACAGTTTCCAGACGATTTCCGCTTACGGACCGTCTGCTGCACTGCCGCATTACGTTACTCCGGAAGGAGGCGGCAGGATGCTCGAGCCTCACGGACTTTATTTGTGCGATTCCGGCGGACAATACCTGTTCGGCACGACAGATATTACCAGGACTGTTCCGCTCGGGCCTTGTGACGGGCTGGAAATGGAGGACTATACATTGGTGCTGAAAGGTCATATCGGCTTGGCCATGTCGGTTTTCCCTGCCGGTACTGCGGGCTGCCAGATAGACTATGCCGCCCGTTCTCCGCTCTGGCAGGCAAGGCGGAATTTCGGCCACGGCACTGGTCATGGAGTGGGTTTCTTCCTCAATGTGCATGAAGGGCCTCAGGACATCCGCCAGAATCTGAATCCACAGCCGCTTGTGCCCGGGATGATCACTTCTGATGAGCCCGGTCTGTATCGCGAAGGGCTTCACGGCATAAGGCACGAGAGTCTGCTGCTCTGCAAGGATGCCGGGGTCAATGAATTTGCCTCCTGGCTCTGTTTCGAGCCTCTGACGCTTTGCCACATTGACACTTCCGCCGTCATTGCGGACTTGCTGACGAGCGACGAGCGCGACTGGCTCAATGCCTACAACGAACGTGTATGGCAGAATCTTTCGCCGCTTTTGCCTGAAGAAGTTGCTTTGTGGCTAAGAACCAAGACATTACCTATTTAGTCATTCTCGGTGACATCTCTGTCCTGCTGTTGGTTTTTTTCGGTGGAATCATTATCTTTACGAGTGGTGTGGTGACTTGTCGGGAGTCGTTCCCGCGGTTAAAGCCATGCCTGAAGAACAAGATGAAAAGTGATTCTCTAATTACATTTGTGGCAGGTGCCGCCATCGGTGCCGTGCTTGGAGTCCTGTTCGCTCCGGAAAAGGGCGAAGTTACCCGCAAGAAAATCAAGGATGCAGCGATAGAAGGCTATGATACGGCGAAGGCAAAGGCCAATGAAGCTTATGCTTATGCCCAGGACAAGGCCGGTAAGGTGCGCAGGGACCTGGAAGATCTGAAGGCTGTCCTCACAGAGGAGGGCAATGAAATGAAGGACGAGGTGAGGGCTAAGGTGCTCGACCAGCTCGACCGTCTCGAGAGGGCCTTGGAGAAGGAAGAAATCGATGAACAATACGATGCCTGATGAAAAACAGTTTTACAGAACCTGCTGAAAGGCTTGCGGAAAGTGCTGCCCAGTACATTGACCTGAAGGTCGATGAAGTCAAGGTGCGCACAGCGAAAGGCCTTTCCATAGCTCTGAACAGGCTTCTTGTGGCTATATTGCTGCTGACATTGTGCAGTATCGTGCTGATGTCCGCGGCATTTGGAGGTGTGCTGCTTTTAGGTGACTTGATAGGCAGTTATGCGGCCGGTGCGTTTATAGTGTCGGCGATTTTCCTGGTGCTGCTCATCGTGCTGTTCCTGCTGCGTGACAAATTGTTCCTGAATGGACTGGTGCGGATGTTTGTCCGGCTGTTCTTCGAAGAAGAAGGAGGCGAAGATGAAGTACACTGACATAAAGGATATGGCAGGGCTGGAAGCTGCCCGCAAGGAACTGAATGCCAAGCTGAATGCCAAAGGGGTTGAGGTGCTCTCCCGCTGGGAAGACACCAAGGAGGCATATTCTACGGTAAATCTTTTGGCTTACGGCCTGAAAAGCATTTCCGGACCTGTACCTTTCGACAGGATTGTGCTCTGGGCTATCCGGGCCATACGTAGATTCTTATAGGCATAATACTAAAAAAGGATGGCCTGAAAAGACCATCCTTCTTTAATTATGTTGTGTCAGTGATTATCCGATAAATCCATTAGCATGGAGGAATGCGTTCACGGCAACTGTAGTGAATACTACGAAGATAAGTGAAGCAACGATGATTCCGATAACCTTGATTCTGTTGAACCAGGTCTTGTTGTCCCAACCGATGGTCTGGAACATGCTCCAGAAACCGTGGCAGAGGTGGAACCATATTGCAACGAACCAGATGATGTAGATCAGAAGAACCCATACGCTGCTGAATGTCTGCTCGAGAAGCATGTAAGGATTCTCAGCCTCGCTTCCTGTGAATTCCAAAAGCTGCATCTTGGCCCAGAAGTGTGTAAGGTGGAAGAAGATGATGCCGAGGATGATGATACCGAGTACGAACATGTTCTTGGCTGACCATGAGTCTGCCTTTGCTCTGGACTCTACTTCATAACGCTTGTAGCCGCCGCGAGCCTTGATGTTGTACCAGGTGAGGTAGCATCCGTAAACGATGTGTACGATGATGCCGAGAGCCAGCACAGGGACCATGATGGTCACGATAGGAAGCGCCATGAAGTCGCAACCAAGCTGGAACAGTCCGTCAATCTTGTCCCAACCGCCTGTGAATGAATCTATTACAGAAAAGAAATTGATAGTTCCGTGGAGCAGCAGGAATACAACAAGAAATGCACCGCTGACAGCCTGGATGAACTTTCTCCCGATGGAGTAGTGGAATGCGTTCGCCATTAGTTAAAATAAAGTTAAAACCATTACTTCGAGATGGTGGTCCATCAAGTGGGACCCTGCCAATCTCCTGATTGCGATTGCAAAGATATGGTGTTTCTTGCAAGTTTCATAATATTTCGATAATTTTGTTTCCGGAAAATCATCGAAAACAATGTATAAAAGGGTACTTCTCAAGTTAAGCGGAGAAAGTCTGGGCGGCAATGCCGGCAAAGGACTCGACACCGCAAGTTTACAGGCAGCGGCTGAAGAAATCGCTTCAGCGGCCAAGGCAGGACTTCAAATCGCTATTGTCAATGGTGGTGGAAACATCTTCCGCGGCCTTCAGGGTGTGGGCAAGGGTTTCGACAGAGTAGATGGTGACAAGATGGGAATGCTTGCCACGGTGATAAATTCACTTGCATTGTCAATGTTCATAAAGGAACAGGGCGTGAATGCACAGGTCTTCACTGCCACTCCGATGGAGCCGGTTGCCAAGTATTACATGAGAGATGACGCAGTGAAAGTGATGGAAGAGGGCGGAGTTGCCCTTATCGCGGGCGGAACAGGTAATCCGTTCTTCACCACGGACTCCGGAGCGGCTCTCAGGGCTTTGGAAATCGGTGCTGATGCACTTCTGAAAGGTACCAGAGTGGATGGCGTATATACGGCTGACCCGGAAAAGGACCCGTCTGCCGTGAAGTATGAGGAGCTGACATTCGAGAAGGCCATCACGGACCACCTGAAGGTGATGGACCAGACAGCATTTGCCCTCTGCAGTGAAGGCAATATGCCGATAATCGTATTCGACATGAACTGCAAAGGCAATCTGACCAGATTGCTGAAGGGCGAGAAAGTGGGTACTCTCGTACACGTATAACCATAAAAACTAAGATATTATGTTACCAAGAGTTAATGAGATTGTCACAGGAGCTGACAAGAAAATGAAAGAGTCTGTGGCTTTCTTGGAGGAAGACCTCAAGACATATCGCGTAGGCAAGGCCAATCCTTCTATATTGAACAATGTCCTCGTGGATTACTATGGAACTCCGACTCCGGTGCCGCAGGTGGCTTCAGTGACAGCTCCGGATGCCAAGACAATCCTCATCCAGCCGTGGGAGAAAACCATGATCGCGAAGATCGAGAAGGCTATCATGGATGCCAATGTCGGTCTCACCCCGCAGAACAACGGCGAGCAGATCCGCTGCAACATCCCGCCGCTTACTGAGGAGCGCAGGAAGGAGCTTATCAAGAAAGCGAGGTCAGCAGGAGAGAACTGCAAGGTGGTTGTGCGCAACGCACGTCGTGACGCGGTGGAACTTCTGAAGAAAGCTGTCAAGAACGAAGGACTTCCTGAGGACGGCCAGAAAGAGGGCGAGGAGGAAGTACAGAAAGTTACTGACAAGAATGTCAAGGAGATAGACGCTCTCATAGCGGCTAAGGAAAAAGACATAATGACTGTCTAGTCAATGAAATCTGAGGCTGCCTGACAAACCGGGCAGCCTTTTTTAATTATACGGAACTTGATGGGGACAAGACTTGAACTCATACCGGTAGGGGAGTGGAACATATTTCCGGAAGGCAAGGCGCCGATGCTGATTGCCGGACCGTGCAGTGCGGAATCTGAATTGCAGGTGATGCAGACGGCTGAAGGCCTCAGGGCATTGGGCGTAAATGTGTTCCGGGCAGGTGTCTGGAAGCCTCGCACACATCCGAACACTTTCGAAGGCGCAGGCGCTCCCGCTCTGCAGTGGCTCCGGAGGGTGCAGAAAGAGCTCGGGATGAAAGTGGTTACCGAAGTGGCAGGTGAAAAGCACATCTCCGACTGCATCAAGTCCGGTGTGGATATGGTGTGGATAGGGGCCCGCACCACTGCAAATCCATTTCTTGTGCAGGAAATCGCTGATGCATTGAAAGGTACGGATATTCCTGTCCTTGTGAAAAATCCAGTGAGCCCCGACATTGACCTGTGGATAGGAGCTCTCGAGCGTCTGAATCAGGCAGGGGTGAAGAAGCTCGGCGTGGTACATAGAGGTTTTTCGACGGGGGAAAAGTCCAGATACAGAAACGAGCCGCTCTGGCAGATAGCTGTCGAACTGCGTACCCGTTATCCTGAATTGCCGTTTTTTGCGGACCCGAGCCACATAGGAGGCAGCCGCGAATATCTGCATGAACTGTCCCAGAGAGCGTTGGACCTGGGACTGGACGGGCTTATGATAGAGTCGCACTGTGATCCGTCCAGTGCCAAGAGTGATGCCGGTCAGCAGGTTACGCCGGAGGATTTCGGAAAACTGATTTCCGGTCTGGTGGTGCGGAAAGCGGACTCGGACAGTCCTGAGTACAAGGAAAATATCGACCAGTTGAGGGAGCAGATAGATGTCATTGATGAAAATCTGCTGAGTCTTCTCGCCTCGAGGATGAATCTCAGCCGGAGTATCGGGAAATATAAGAAGGAGCACAATATAGCCATTCTACAGACATCGAGGTGGGATGCTGTCCTGTCACAGATGAAGGAAAGGGCTGGGTCTTACGGCTTGTCGGCGGAGTTCGTGTCGGCGATATTCAATGCCATACATGAAGAGTCTGTGCAGGAGCAGAACAAGATCCTGTCGGACGGTGAAGAGTAACAGAGTTATGCTTTATGCTCGCCGAGGGCATTGAGAAGCGTGGTTTCGAATACTTCTTTCTCGTGCTCGGTTACGAAGCTGACCTCGATAGGGGTGTGGAACAGCCGTTTTCTCAGGGCTTCAGGCATTTTCTTGTAGTCGCGCAGTCTCTGGCTGTCCTTTTCGGTCGTGGCTACGAGAGCTGTAGGCCATTTCTTGGTAGCCAGAAGTAGGCGTCTGATATCCATCCCGGTGTATTTGTGATGGTCATTGAACTTGAAATGCTTGACTATCTCATAGTTGTCGCTGAGGTATCTTCTCAGTGGCGTGTCGGAAGCGATTCCTGAAACCAGAATCAGATTGTGCGAGTAGATGTATCGTCTGTCGTAGTCCTCAAATACAGGCTCCAGCGGACAGTAGCTGATGGTCGTGAACAGAACCGTCATCTTTTTCCCGGTCTTGTCCGTACCCTGGCATGTCTCCAGGTCGAAATCTGAAATCTGAAGCGATTTCACCCATTCTATCTTCTCCCAGTTCTCCATGAATTTCGGGCACTTGGTCACGATGATCACATTGGCATGGAAAAGTCTTTCGGGAAGGTCGCGCAGTCTGCCGAACGGCAGCAGGCAGTCCTTGCTCGGCGGACGGTTGTAATCGACGAGGACGATATTGAATGCAGCCTGGAGGGAACGGTACTGGAATGCGTCGTCGAGAACGATCAGCTCAGGGGTCTGGACATCCTTGTGTACGCATTTGCGGTATTTTCGGGATGTCTTGATTTTGTCCGGATGGAGCAGCAGGTCACAGCCTTCCACTCTTGTACGGTCCACAGCCACAGTCACTTTCGGGAATTTTCTCTTTATCTGAAGAGGCTCGTCACCTGCGAATGAAGCGGAGTCGTCCACCATAATCTGCTGGAAACCGCTGCTCTTGCGCTTATGTCCTCTGGAGAGTACCGCGATATGCTTGTCACCCCATTTCTCGCTTGCGAGCAATGTCCTGAGAATCATCTCAGTATGAGGAGTCTTGCCGGTTCCGCCTGCGGCAATGTTGCCTACGCAGATGGTCGGAGCCTCGCAAGTATGCACCTTGAATACCCCGCTGTCATACAGGGCATGCCTTATTTTCAAGGTGAGGTAATATGGTGCTAATAATATCCTCTCAAGCATAGCGTGCAAAGTTAAATAAAAAATATGGAAAACCTATCCTATAAACCATATACGCTTGAACTTTCTTCAAGCGGACAAGTCCCCCATCTTTCTGAGACATAGTCCAGCAGCGCCATGACTTCATCTGCGGTCGGCGCCGTGACCAGTTTTACACGCGTTTCCTTGAAGTCAGGCAGGCCTTTGAAGTAGCAGGACAGGTGCCTCCTCATCTCCAGAACTCCTGTAACGGGGCCCTTCAGCCCGGTCGAAAGCGAAAGATGCCATTTGGCGAGAGCGACCCTGTCATTGACACTCATCGACGGCAGAATTTCGCCGGTGGTCAGGTAATGCTTGATTTCTCTGAATATCCACGGATGCCCGAAAGACGCGCGGCCCACCATGATGCCGTCAACTCCGTATTTCCCGAATGCTTCACCGGCCTTCTGAGGCGAATTTATGTCCCCGTTCCCGATAATCGGGATGTGCATCCGGGGGTTCTCCTTTACCTGCCCGATAAGTGTCCAGTCAGCCTCGCCCTTGTACATCTGGCATCTGGTGCGGCCGTGGATGGTCAATGCAGAGATTCCCGCATCCTGCAGCCTCTCCGCGAGCGGTACTATGATCTTGGAACTCTCATCCCATCCGAGCCTGGTCTTGACAGTCACCGGTTTGCTTACGGCTTTCACGATCCGCTCCGTTATCATCACCATCTTGTCCGGCTCGCGCATCATCCCCGAACCGGCGCCGCGGCCCGCAATCTTGTTGACCGGACAGCCGAAATTTATGTCAATGATATCGCAGCCATGTCCTCCGGCGATATGGTCCGCATTGTCGGCCATTTTGGCAGCCTCCACCATCGCGTCTGGATCATTGCCGTAGATCTGGATTGCTATAGGGGCCTCGTCGTCGGAGGTCTTCATTTTCGCTATGGCCTTGGCGGCGTCCCGTATCAGCCCGTCGGACGGAATGAATTCAGTATAAACCATATCCGCGCCGAATTTCTTGCACACGATGCGGAAAGACGCGTCTGTCACGTCTTCCATCGGAGCCAGCAGGACAGGCTTCTCGCCCAAGTCGATATTTCCAATCTTCATAGTTGTCGTGGAATCGTTTTATTGCAAAATTTTCGGTTTCAATTCCACAAAATTACTAAATCAGGCTTGAATTTTGTGGCATAACGGCCCGGAAAATTCAAAAGCTTCAAAGAAAACAAAACATAAACATCTGATATGTCAAAGGAAATCAAAACTATAGGAGTCCTGACATCGGGAGGAGATGCTCCAGGAATGAATGCCTGTATCCGTGCGGTGACACGGAGCGCCATCTTCAACGGAATGAAGGTGATGGGTATCTACAGGGGCTTCGAAGGCCTTATTCACGGAGAAATCAAGGAACTGACCACCGAGAGTGTCAGCAACACCATCCAGCGTGGCGGTACTTTCCTGAAAACAGCAAGAAGCAAGGACTTCATGACAGTAGAGGGCAGGAAGGCTGCCTATGACAACCTTGTGAGCCACGACATTGACGCGCTTATAGTCATTGGCGGAAACGGCTCATTGACAGGAGCGCAGGACCTGGCGAGAGAATATGACCTGCCGGTAATCGGACTGCCGGGCACCATTGACAATGACCTTTACGGCACCGATTCGACCATCGGTTACGATACAGCATTGAACACCATCGTGGAATGTGTGGACAAAATCCGTGACACCGCCACTTCCCACGACCGTATTTTCTTCGTTGAGGTGATGGGTCGTGACGCCGGTTTCCTGGCACAGAACAGTGCGATCGCTTCCGGTGCGGAAGCGGCCATCATCCCGGAAGACCAGACAGACGTCGATCAGCTCGAGCAGTTTATCAGCCGTGGATTCCGTAAGAGCAAGAACAGCAGTATCGTGATCGTTTCCGAGAGCCCTAAGGATGGCGGCGCGATGTACTATGCAGACCGTGTCCGCAAAGAATATCCTCAGTATGACGTGCGTGTGACCATCCTCGGCCATCTGCAGAGAGGCGGAACCCCGTCAGCTCTCGACCGTATCCTCGCAAGCCGTCTGGGCTGCGCCAGCATCGAGGCCCTGAAAGAGGGACAGCGCAATGTCATGATAGGCATCAGCAATGACCAGATAGTCTATGTCCCTATCGACAGGGCAGTGAAGAAGGACAAGCCTATCGACAGGGAGCTTATCAATGTTTTGGCAATGCTGTCGATATAATTATACCGGTTTCCGTAAAAAGTTGTAACTTAGTGGATTAAAGGTACTGCTTCCGTTCTGTCAGCAGAATCGCGGAGCAGTATTATTTTCTATATTGGATTGAAAATGAACGACTTACTTAAGTTCCTGGTGATATCGGCAGTCACGACGGCAGTTTCCGCTTGTGTGGAATATCCGACCGCCGACCAGTTTGCCATACCTGCGATCGAGCACGTGGAAATCAGTGTCGCCGGCAATGAAGTGAGCCTTCTGTGCCGTGTCTCTTCCGAAATTCCGGAAAAGGAGAACTGCGGAGTGGTATATTGGACAGGAACTGAGGAGAAGTCGGAAGTGAAATGTGAATCCAATACGGGAGATTCGTTCAGGGTATATCTGCCGAACCTGAAGTATGACGTGGACTACAGTTACAACATCTTCATTGAAAAGAAGGGAAGAAGGTATTTTTCCGCTGACAGTACATTCAGGACAGGTCCTGACATCATTGAGGACCGCATTCCGGATCCGGTGTTCAGGAAGTATTGCATCGAAGAACTGGATAAAGACGGGGACGGGCATTTTTCCCAGCATGAGGCGGACCTCGTGGATTCTCTGGGCTTTCCGTACTCGAATGACAAGATAGAATCAATAACCGGAATAGAACTGTTCCGCAACCTCAGGAAACTGAAAGTGACCAACTGCAAGTTCAACGGCACTCTGGATGTTTCAGTCTGTACGAAACTGGAGTCTCTTGATGCGAGCGGGGCTTATATCGACGAACTGATTCTGCCCGAAGACCCGAAAATTACGGAACTGAATCTGTCCAGCAACATGTTTACCTCCCTGGACCTGTCCTCCTGCAGATATCTGAAAAAACTCGACTGCAAATACAATTCGAGACTTAAGAGCCTGACTCTGAACAAGGAATGCGGACTCGAAGAGCTGAACTGTTACAGTACCGGCATCAATGATATTGACTTGAGCGATTACCCGCATATGCGCAGTCTTGTCACGAATTATTACGGGATGAACAGCCTGAATTTGGGCAGCAGTACGGAATATGAAGTTCTGGACCTGTCGCTGCCGGATGACATGACGACATTGGATGTTTCGAAGATGCCTTCTCTCATGAGGTTGTCTGTCTGGTACTGCAATCTCGAGAATGTCAATATCCAGCACTGCCCGCTTATGGATTTTATCAATATCGTGGGCTGTCCGGTGGCTTCACTTGATCTTTCGAATGCGGCCAAGCTTAAGAAAGCAGTCGTATCCGAGACCGATGTGACGTCTTTGGATTTCAGCAATTGTCCGAGGCTGGGTTTGCTGGACTGCAGATTTAACAACAAACTTGAATATATTGTCCTGGTAGAGGGAACGTGCTCGGCGCTGCAGGTGGGCTCCAAGGTGGAGGTCCGGTATGTAGCCGCACCTTAAGAGAATTGATGTCGTGAACAAGAAAGCTGTCAAATACGCGGTCTCGGCCGCTCTCGCCGTGGTTCTCCTGTATCTGTCTTTCAGGGGAGTCAAGTGGGACGAATTCATGTCGGCTCTGAAATGCTGCCATTGGTGGTGGGTAGTCGCCGCAATGCTTGCAGGTGTGGCTTCCTTCTGGTTCAGGGCATTGAGATGGAAGGGACTTCTCGCTCCTATCGATTCTTCCACTTCTTCCAAAACCGTGTTCAATGCGGTCAATATAGGACTTTTCACAAATCTGATATTGCCCCGCGTGGGCGAATTCATACGTTGTGGCGTAATCACCAGGAACTCAGCTCCTGCGGAAGACGGGAAACAGCACCTGGCTTCCTACGATAAGGTGCTCGGGACAGTGGTCATGGAGCGCTCGTGGGATGTATTGACATTGATACTGATTCTCTGCACGGTGATGGTCACGATGTGGAGCCGTTTCGGCGGCTTCGTAGAGGAGAAGATTCTCCAGCCGTTCGCGGGCCGGTTCAATGCTGATGTCTGGTGGCTGTTTGCGGGGCTGGTCCTGCTCTGTGTGGCTGGTGTGCTGACTGTCTGGAAGTTGAGAAACCGCAGCAAGGTGATTTCTGCATTGTTCGGATTCGTGAAGGGACTCTGGCAGGGTGTGGTCAGCTGCTTCAAGATGAAGAGGTGGTGGGTGTTCCTTATATACACGGCATTGATCTGGCTGATGTACTGGCTGATGAGCTGGACGATACTCAGGTCGCTGAGCGGTGTGGATGTATCTGCCTTGTCACAGGACTTTTCGGCGGCAGTCTCGCGTCTGTCTGAACTCGGGCCGTCTGACGCTCTGTTCCTGATGCTTGTGGGCAGTTTGAGTTCGCTTGTGCCGGTGCCGGGCGGCTTCGGAGCGTTCCACTACATCGTGGCCACTGCATTGGCCTCGGTCTATGGGATTCCGTTTCCGGTGGGAATCATATTTGCGACGCTCTCGCATGAGTCCCAGACAATCGCTGTCCTCCTGTGCGGAGCCGGCTCGTATGTTTCCGAGTCAATGTCATAAGAACGTGTAAATTATACCTATATTATATATTATGGATTTCGATACAAGTGTTGTGCTGTCTGAGGACACCGTGCTGAACGTGGTTTCGCCGTTGGCTTCATTCGACTTTTCGGCCAAGGTGCTCTCTGCATTGCCAGAAGGCGTGAAGGCCGCGGACCTCGGATGCGGAAGGATTCTGGTGGATTATTCCACGATGCTGCAGACCAGGTATGTGTTGTGTGACATCTACGAGGAGGACGGCGGAGAAGACGGCACGTTCAGGTACAGGATAGTGGTGAAGTCCGGCAAGAAGAGCAGCCGTATATGCGATGCGCTCATCGGTCTTCTGTTCATTCTGTGTTTCTGGACAGCGGGGAAATGGTTTACGGACGGCTTTCAGGTGCTGCCTGCAGTTCTGTCTGCATTGGCATTGACCGGAATAGTGGGGCTGCTGGTGCTGGTGAAGGTCTCGCGCTTCGGGAAAGCTCAGGCGGAGGCGGTGTCCTCGGCGCTGAAAGGCGCTCTGGACTGTGGTTCTGAATAGCGCACCCGGATTTTGCCGGCAGACGATTTTTCGCGATATTTTGTTGTTTGGAAAATTATTGCTACCTTTGCGACCCCTATAATGTGTAGGGATCGCAACTTTTATTATTAACTATTTAAAGATCAAGACAGTGGACACACAAAGTTACAAATCAGTTTTCTTGAACGAGAATACTGTAAAGAAGGAGTGGGTCGTCATTGATGCTACCGATCTGGCACTTGGCCGTCTTGCAGCCCGCGTTGCTCTTGTCCTCCGTGGCAAGACCAAACCAGGGTTCACCCCTAACGTTGATTGCGGTGACAATGTCATCGTTGTCAATGCTGAAAAGGTGGCTCTCAAAGGCAAGAAGATGACCAACAAGGTTTACACTCGTTACACCGGATATCCTGGTGGACAGCGTTTTACCACGCCTAAGGAGATTCTTCAGAAGAGACCTGCAGAGCTGATCAGGAAGTCCGTTAAAGGTATGCTTCCTAAAACCCGTCTTGGTGACAAGCTCATCAACAACCTGTTCGTATATGCAGGTCCTGAGCATCCGCACCAGGCGCAGCAGCCAAAAGAAATTAAGTTGAACGAAATTTAAACAGAGCAAATGGAAAAAACAGTAAACGCCCTTGGAAGACGTAAATCAGCTGTGGCTCGTGTTTATGTCGCTGCCGGAACAGGTAAGATTGTCATCAATGGAAAGGAGCTCAAGGAGTATTTCCCTGACGAGGCTCTCCAGTACATTGTAAATCAGCCGTTTGAAGTTACCGGTACGACAGGTCAGTTTGACGTTAAGGCAAACCTCGTAGGAGGTGGAATCAAAGGTCAGGCAGAAGCAGCAAGACTCGGTATCGCCCGCGCTCTTTGCGAGGTGGACAAAGAGGCTTACCGTTCTGCTCTCAAGGCCGAAGGATTCCTTACTCGTGACGCAAGAGAAGTCGAGAGGAAAAAGCCTGGTCAGCCTGGTGCACGTCGCCGCTTCCAGTTCAGCAAGCGTTAATCTTGTCTGGATATTGATTTACTCGCACAGTCCGGTGTTCAAATCTTCGGACCCTGGCCAGGATGTGAATCCTGCGAAGGCTGCTTGAAGATTGCTGGGACTGCGGAAAATCCCGGAGACCGGCGACATGCCGCTGCTTCAGGATTGATGAAAAGAGCCCGACAAGCTATGGCTACAGCTTGAAGGGAAAGTGTAACAAAAGAAACATTACAAAAAATGCCAAGAACAAATTTCCAAGAATTACTCGAAGCAGGTGCACATTTCGGGCATCTCGCCAGGAAATGGAATCCTAAAATGGCTCCTTATATTTTCATTGAGAGGAACGGGATTCACATCATTGACCTGCACAAGAGTATCGTCAAGATAGACGAGGCTGCAGAGGTAATGAAAGAGCTTGCACGCTCAGGCCGCAAGATCCTCTTCGTTGCCACCAAGAAGCAGGCTAAAGATATCATCGCAGAGAAAGCCGCTTCTGTCAATATGCCTTATGTAACTGAAAGATGGCCGGGTGGTATGCTTACCAACTTCCCTACTATCCGTAAGGCAATCAAGAAAATGAATACCATCGACAAGATGAAGGAAGATGGTACTTATGAGAAACTCGCTAAGCGTGAGCGTCTTCAGATTGACCGTCAGAGGGCTAAACTTGAGAAGAACCTCGGTTCCATCAAGGATATGAGCCGTCTCCCGTCAGCTCTCTTCGTAGTGGACATACAGAAGGAGGCAAATGCCGTTAAAGAGGCTAACCGTCTGAACATTCCGGTAATCGCTATGGTTGATACTTGTTGCGATCCTACCCCGATTGATTATGTGATTCCGGCTAATGATGATGCCGCAAAGTCAGTTGAGTATATCACCAATGCTCTTTGCGTTGCCATCCAGGAGGGATTGAACGAAAGAAAGCTCGAAAAGGAGAAAGACGCTGCGGCTGAGGCTGCTGAGAAACCGGCAACCAAGAAGCTCCGTCCTCGCAAGAACGCTGCCGCTGAAACTGAAGAAGTAGAGGCGGCTCCGGTAGAGGCTCCAAAAGCAGAAGAAGTTAACGCTGAATAATTTAAACTCTATTTACTATGCAGATTACAGCAGCTGACGTAATGAAATTACGTAAGATGACAAGTGCCGGTATGATGGATTGCAAGCAGGCTCTCGCTGAGGCTGAAGGCGATTTCGACAAGGCAGTTGAGATCATCCGTGAAAAAGGTAAACTCGTGGCAGCGAAAAGAGCTGACCGTGAGACTACCGAAGGCGCAGTTATCGTTCGCGTTGAGGGTGGAAAGGCTATCATCGTCTGCCTCGGTTGCGAAACAGACTTCGTTTCAGCTACTCCGGATTTCAAGGCTCTCGCAAATTCTATAGCAGACGCAGCTATCGCAGCTTTCCCTGCTGACCTCGAGGCTCTCAAATCTGTGAAGTTGAAAGACGGCTACACAGTAGAAGAGGAAATTTCTGCTCAGACCGGCAAGACAGGTGAGAAGCACGTTCTCGCTTACTATGCCGCTCTCGAGGCTCCTTATATCGCACAGTACGTTCACAACAACTCCAAGGTTGCTTCCATCGTTTCTTTCAACAAGGAAGTTCCTGCTGAGATCGGCAAGAACGTGGCTATGCAGGTTACCTCAATGCACCCTGTTTCTGTTTCAGAGGCAGATTGCCCTAAGGAGACTGTAGAGAAAGAGCTCGCAATGTACAAACAGCAGATCGCTGAGGATCCGAAAATGGCCGGCAAACCAGAGGCAATGCTTGAGAATATCGCAAAAGGTAAGCTCAAGAAGTTCTTCAAGGAGCAGACTCTTGAGGATCAGGAGTTCATCTGGGACGCAAAGATTTCAGTCCTCGACTACATCCACACTGCTGACAAGGACGCTAAAGTTCTCGCTTTCAGAAGATTCTCACTTACAGACTAATTGCTCTGGATACATTATAAAAAGGTCTTGCGGGATGCTGTAGGACCTTTTTTGTTTCTGTGCTTTTTACTACATTTGTCCAAACAACAACTCAACAAATTATGAAAATGAATTTTTTTAAAGGCATTTCTGCATTGGCGGCGGTGCTTTTGACTGTCACGGCGTGTGATAAGGAAAAAGAGCAGCAGGCAGTATTGCCGGAGGTCGAGGTGAAACTTGTTAGTGCTGATGCAACTAACATATCCTTTTCTGTTACGGCAAGCAATGCTGAGAGTTTCGCATGGTATTGCTCCGACGACCCTAAGGACGGGGAGAAACAGATGTCTGCCAGTCTGGTGTATGGCCTCGGTACGACTGAGAAGGTATCCGGAAAATTACAGCTGGTGACAGTTCCGGATCTCAAGCCGGAAACTCAGTATTGGATTTTCGCAGCTTCCAAGAGCGGTGACGATTTCAGTGTGACTGATTCCATTCAGGTAAAGACAGCTGCGGAAGAGCAGGTGCTTACCGCAGGTGACGTCACCAAGACCAGCCTTTCTTACCATATCAGGTCCAGAGAAGGAGCGAAGTATATGCATACATATATCGAGAGCTGGTATTATAATCATCAGATGGCTCTCGCGATGGAAGACCAGGGGGCGGAGTTCAACATTGACACGTTCAACATCAATCTTCTCGCTGATTTCGGTTTTGAGGAGACTGCGCCTAAGGATATAACATGGAAGAATGGTGATGAGAATACTCCCAGAAACCAGGAGGTGGCTCTGTATGGCGGACAGAAATATATGGCATTGTTCTGCTATTACGATGATTCCAATGAGCAGGAACCTCAGTGGGTCGGAAAGCCTGAAGCAGTGGAGATGACTCTTCCTGCGGCCGGCAAATCCAACGAATCCATCAAATTTACAGATGAAAGTATTAATTCTGACAATGTGGTAGTCCGAATGGAGCTTGACGATGCCAAGGTAAGCTATATCTCATATGACCTTTATGAGAAGGCCAAATATGATAAGACATTTGCAGGCAAGGATGAGGCGACCATCAAGAATTTCCTCTATGAATATGGTCTTCACGCATATAATACTTACACGGACAAATGGACTACTGATCCAGGCGTAGAGTATATTATTGCTGTTATGGGCGTGGACAACAACGGTGATTCATTCCTTCAGACTAAGACCTACACCACTCCTCTTCCGGATCCTGTGTTCAATGTGAAGATGCGCTCTTATGATAGTGAATTCAAGAACTATCTGGGCTTCCTGACGCTGCGTCTGGATGTGGATGTCAAGTATTTCCCTGATTTTAATGTGGAAAGCATCTTGGCTGCTAATGTCATGCCTAAGGCGACTTGGGATATGACGTTGGAGATGTTGGGAATGCCTGGAATGTCTCTTGAACAGATTGCCGAAAAGGCTCCGGATTATATTCCGGCTGTAGTTCAAGGCTATCTTCAGGAGAATGAGATGAATGACCTGGAAAAGAATGGCTCGTTCACCAGAATTATGACTGATTTGGAACCAGGTACTGAGTATATCTTTGCAGTGGCATTTAATTATGGTGGCAAATGGTATGCGAAATCTGCAACTGCCAAACTGAGTGACGAACCTTCAAGCACACCGGAAGAAGGCTATAAGGCTTTCCTCGGAGAGTGGACAGTGACAGGAAAAACCACCAAGGACTGGAGTACCAAATTGACATATAAGATCAGGTTTGAACAGTTCGAGCCTAACTGGTCTTACAAAGTGTATGGATGGTCATCGACCAATGCCGGTACGGAATTCCCGTTCGTGGCACGATATGACAGCGTTACCAAGAAAATCTACATAGACGGTAACCAGTATCTTGGAAAGACCACTGTGCAAGGTGCTGAGTATGAGGTTCGTATGATGCCATGTCTGAGATATGTAGGAGCTCTGTACTTCTCCGGCAGCGAGGATGTCATGTATGAAGGAAGAATTGATGATATGGGAAATGGCAAGGAAAAGATAGCAATGTTCCCTGGAATCATCAAGAATAGAGAGGGCAGGGATGAGGAAGTCGCTACTATGGCTTATGGCTTCGTGAAGGATGGGAACTGTCCTGGCGGTCCGGACCAATACGATATCGTAGAGTTCCAGATTACAAGAGACAAGACCAAATAGTTTACTGACATATTTGATTTGGCGGGCAGCGGCATTGGACGTTTGCCCGCCATTTCTTTTTATAGGATCACTAATATATAAATGATGAACGGCTCGCGATTCACATCGCAAGCCGTTCGCAATTCTAACCTAAAACTTAACCTATGAAAAAACTATTCGACCGAATTTATTGCAATATCCGTGCCGATTCATATAGATTTCGTTACTTTTTTTCAGTTTCTTTTACTTTCGTGCTGTCAGCCGGAACTTCTTCTGTTTTCGGCATTGACTCCGGATCTACTTTGATGGAGATTATCCTTACGTCTGTGCGAGGCCTGTCACGCAGGTCGGTGGCAACGGAAGCGATCTTGTCTATGACATTGAACCCGTCAACAGTCTGGCCGAAGACGGTGTACTCGCCGTCAAGCTGGGCGCAAGTCTCCTCGTTCTGGACAATGTAGAACTGCGAACCGGATGATTCCTTCGCAGGATTTGCCCTGTCACCTCTTCTTGCTGCTGCCAATGCGCCTTTCTTGTGCTTGTATTCAGGAACGAACTCTGCCGGTACGGTGTATCCCGGACCGCCCTGTCCGTAAAGCTCGACTTTGGAGGTGTCCTTGGTGTACGGGTCGCCGCCCTGAATCATGAAACCGTCGATTACCCTGTGGAACAGGAGGCTGTCATAGTAACCTGAAATAGCAAGTTTCTCGAAATTCGCACGGTGCTTCGGGGTTTTGCTGTAAAGTTTGACCTTGATGGTTCCGAGACTGGTGACAATGTCGAACACAGGCTCATCCGGCAGCCCTGCTGCAAGGCTTTCGGCATCTTTCTGCTTCTGGATCATTTCTGCTTGTTTCAATGAGTCCGCCATTGCCTGCTCTGCGGCAGAATCTTTAACCTTCTTCTGGTTTCCGCAAGCTGCCACAGTTCCTGCGACTGCGAGGCAGACTATACTTTTGGTGATAATGTTTGTTTTCATATTCTTGAATGCTTGATTACTTCATGAGAACCCTCAAATATAGTCAAATTTTCACTAATTTTGCGTACGTTATGTCGAATCCATTGAAGCAACTTGCTGGAGAAACCGCGATATACGGCCTCAGCACAATCTTGGCCAGGATAATCAACTTCCTGTTCGTTCCGTTCTATACCAGACTCCTCACCACGGCCAGCTACGGCGTGGTAACGGAATTTATGGCGTATATCGCTGTGCTTCAGGTAGTTCTGGTACTCGGACTTGAGACCGGATGCTTCAAGTTCGCCAACAGGAAGGACGTGGATGCCAAGACGGTCTATGCCAATGCATTGGTGACCGTGGCGGGAGTCTGCTTCGCCTTCCTCGGGTTCATGATGCTGTTTTCAGACCAGATAGCCTCTGCATTGGGCTACGGCGGCTTCGGAAACTGCATCATCTATGTGGGCGGCATCTTGGCGCTCGACTGTACTACGGCGATACTGTTCGCCAAACTGAGGCAGGAGCACAAGGCGCTGAAGTTCGCGGTCATCAAGACCGTGAAAATCCTTACGGAGACTGCGGCCAATATGGTTTTCTTCTTCTGGTACCCGTCCCACACGAATCATTTCCTGGGCAATTTCATATCTCCGACACCGGATTTTACCTACGTGATTTTCGCCATCCTGCTGAGCAGTATCGTATGCGGAATCCTGTTCTTGCCGGATCTGCTCCACTTCTCGTTTGAGCTTGACGGAAAACTGCTGCGTCAGATGCTTGCGTATTCGCTGCCGCTGATGGTGGCTGCGCTTCCCGGCATTGTCAATGACTTTCTCGACAGGATACTGTTCCGTTATTTCGATACTAATGCGGCCGTGTGGCAGTCCAGCCTCGGCATTTTCCAGGCGGCGGTGAAACTCTCGGTTATCATGAACCTGTTTATCCAGATGTTCCGTTTCGCTGCCGAGCCGTTCTTTTTCCAGCGTGCGCAGAACAAGGGCTCCAAGCAGTTGTACGCCATCGTGATGGAATTTTTCACGGCATTTTGCGGACTGATACTTCTCGGCGTGTTCCTCTATCTGGATGTGTTCGCATTGATCATCGGCAAGGATTTCCGCTCTGGAATGGGCGTGGTGCCGATCATGCTGCTCTCCTACATGCTGCTCGGGATGCTTTTCAATGTCTCGATGTGGTACAAGCTCTCCGGGAAGACCAATATGGCCATCTGGATTACGCTTGCCGGCCTCGTCGTCACGACATTGGTCAATGTGATTTTCATGCCGAAGTTCTCGTTCTGGGCTGCGGCCTTCGGACACCTTGCCAGCTATCTGGTCATGTTCATCATCAGCGCGGTCCTGGGAGCCAAGCATTACCCGATTCCATACAGCTGGAAACGCATCGGGGCACTGTTTGTGCTGATAGGAGCCGTATGTGGCCTGTCAATGCTGATGGACAATATGATGTTCGCAGGGGTCAATGCGGGTTCTTCGCCTGCTTCTGCCGTGGTCGTGAAGCTTCTTCTGCATACGGTGCTGCTTGCTGTTTATTTCGCAGGATGCGCATTCCTGCTTAAGGGCCGTTACAAAATGGCATTGGCAACAGAGGAATAGCGCTTGCCACGTGAAAGAGAATGACTATATTTCCCGCCTGGCGGCGGCTAATATAGGATGCGCCTCGGAAGAATAAAAAAAGAATTTTATTCTTCACTCGGCTTTCACTATATTTGTAGATAATCTTTTTGTACCTAGTGTACTGAAACTAATAATTTAAATTTATGAAACATTTTCCATTTGTAATCTTGACCGCAGCTGTACTGGGTATTTCGGTTGCAGGCTGCACAAAGACCCCTGAAATCAATGTGATTCCATGTCCTGAAAGCATTGTCAAGGCTGAAGGTACGTTCAATGTCGCAGGTGTTCCTGTGAAACTTGGCGCTGAACTCGACAAGGAAACTATCCAGTGGGCAAACACTTTTGCGCAGAAACTTACATCCGTAACCGGCAAGACTTCTGAAGTCGTTTCAGATGCGGCTGGAAAATGCATTGAACTGGAATTGAATAAAGAACTTGCTCCGGAGGAGTATTGGCTTGACGTTACCAAGAAGGGAGTGAAGATTCAGGCTTCTTCCGCTGCCGGTTTCAGATATGCTACACAGACCATCGGCCAGATGCTTCCTGCTGCATTCTACGGAAAGGGCAAGGCGTCTGCAAAGTGGGTTCTCCCTTGCGCTTCCATCAAGGACAAGCCGAGATTCGCATACAGAGGAATGCATCTTGACGTTGCCCGTCATTTCTTCGATGTCAATGAGGTGAAGAGATTCCTCGACGTGATGGCAGCATATAAGCTGAACCGTTTCCACTGGCATCTTACTGAGGACCAGGGATGGAGAATCGAAATCAAGAAATATCCTAAGCTTACTGAAATCGGTGCCTGGAGAGACAGTACCATGATCGGCAAGAACTGGAACGAATTTGACCACACCCGTTATGGCGGATTCTATACACAGGAGGAAATCAAGGATGTCGTGGCTTATGCTGCTGACCTCGGAATCACAGTTATTCCTGAGATTGACCTTCCTGGCCATATGGTAGCTGCTCTCGCTTCTTATCCTGAGCTCGGCTGCACCGGCGGTCCTTATTCCGTAAGACCTACATGGGGAATTGCTGATGAGGTGCTTTGCCCGGGCAAAGAGACTACATTCAAGTTCATCGAGGATGTCCTCGAGGAAGTTATGGAACTGTTCCCTTCAGAGTATATCCACATCGGAGGCGACGAGTGCCCTAAGAAAGAGTGGGCAAAATGTCCTGACTGCCAGAAGCGTATCAAGCAGCTCGGCATCAAGGCTGACGCTGAGCACACCGCAGAGCAGTATCTTCAGAATTATGTGACTGAGAGAGTCCAGAAGTTCGTCAATGACCATGGCCGCAAGATCATCGGCTGGGATGAGATTCTCGAGGGTAAGCTTGCCGAGGGTGCTACCGTGATGTCCTGGAGAGGTTCCAAGGGAGGTATCAAAGCTGCCAAGATGGGTTACGATGTCATCATGACTCCTAATACCTATATGTATTTCGACTATTATCAGTCTGATTCCACTTCATTGGAGCCGCTTGCCATCGGCGGATGCCTGCCGACAGAGAAGGTTTACCAGTGTGAGCCATATACTGATATCCCTGAGGAGGCTCAGAAGCATATCCTCGGTGTACAGGCTAACCTGTGGACTGAGTATATCGCTACTACCGAGTACTTGGAGTATATGTTGCTCCCGAGAATGTCCGCACTCAGCGAGGTTCAGTGGTGCCAGCCGGAGAACAAGGACTATGACAGGTTCAAGAAGTCTCTTATGCACTCCTTCGACATCTACGATGCAATGGGCATGACATATTGCCGTGAGGTCATCGGCCAGTACGGTATGCCGGAGAAGAAATAGTCGTTCAAGGGTTTTTAGTCTGAACAACCTGCACTTGCGGATTTTCTGCAAGTGCCTTGTGTACAGATATTTACAGCGATTGATGAAAGTCAGGTTGCCTGAAAAAATGGGTAACCTGACTTTCATTGGTTTGTGTAAATGATTGTCCTGTAATGGATTGGCCCTAAATGCCGATTTCAGGTTGTTCCAAAATTTCCGTGCAGGCGGCCGGGCATACATCTGCGGCTTACATCATAGTCGGTTTCCGGGTAAGCATCGGCCGTCATTGGACCGGAGACTAATAGAGCAGGAAGCCGAGGACGCCGCCGGCTATGATGATGGGGATGGGGCCGACTTTACAGAAGAGTGACGCTATCATTGCCGCGGCGAAGAGGCACCAGCTTTTCCAGTCCGGGAAGTTCTCGCTCAGGACATTGACATTGACCTCAGAGAACAGCGGAACGCCGGACCAGGTGCAGTCGAGGATCATTGTCACGGCTGCGGCTCCGATAAGTCCCACCACTGCCGGGCGAAGACAGCTCATTGTGCTTTCGAAGATGGTGTTCCCGGCGAACTTCATATAGAACTTCACGAGAAGCAGCACGATGATAAAGGACGGCAGGACAACAGCTGCTGTGGCGGTCATTGATCCGATAATTCCGAGAAGGTGGCTTCCTGTCGCTCTCATGAGGACATCGTAGCCCACGTAGGTGGCGCAGTTGATGCCGATGGGGCCCGGTGTCATCTGTGAGATGGCGACTATGTCGGTGAACGTGCTCTGTGTCAGCCATCCGTGACTTGCAACCACTTGGCCCTGAATGAGGGACAGCATTGCATAGCCGCCTCCGAACGTGAACAGTCCGATTACGAAAAATGTGGCGAAAAGCTGGAATAACAGTAATATGGTCATGTCCTTACCTCCTCTCTCTAAGTTTTACTACGGCAACCGACAGGACCAGGACTGTCAATATTATATATATAGGTGACACCGACAGGAATGACACGGCCAGAAGGCTCGCTCCTGTGATGCACCATGCCCACCACGTCTTGTCGGACTTCCGTGCCATCGATATCATCGGCGAGGCGATCAGCGCTACCACGACCGGGCGGATGCCCTTGAATATGCTGATGACAGTGGGGTTGTCCTTGAAATTCGTGAAAGCCATCGCTATGGCCAATATTATAAGGAAGGAGGGGAGTATCGAGCCCAATGTCGCCGCTATGCTGCCCTTCAGCCCTTTGATCTTATAGCCGGCAAAGATGGAGACATTGACCGCAAGTATGCCCGGCGCTGACTGGGCAAGGGCAATGATGTCCGGCAACTCGTCTTCACCTATCCATTTACGTTTGTCGAGTTCGTTCTTTATAAGAGGTATCATGGCATAGCCGCCTCCTATGGTGAATGCTCCTATCTTCATAAAGACAAGAAACAGTTCTTTCAATGAGGCTGTACCCTGATTCTGCTTCTCCGTGGTTTCTTCCATTGTCATCCGGTTTTAAGTAATCCTTAAAATTGTTAATCTTTGCTCGTCTTTTCGGTCTATATTTCTTTTCTCATCAGTCGTGTACGTCCAGTACACTGAATGTCAGTCGTGCCGCGCCTGTCATATTTCCGGCAAAATTACGCAACTTTCAAAAAATAACCTGCAATGTCAGGCGAAGTGGAGGGTTAAAAACGGCTTTAACGATAAAAATCAATAAAAAACTCAAAAAAAGTCCGAAAATATTTGCAGGGAATAAAAAAGTGCGTATCTTTGCAGTCCGTTTGAGAAACAACGGTAGTTGATTGAAAATACTGAAAGATTAAGTACAAGGAAGCAAGTACCAACAACACAAAAATCGAGAGCGTTGATTTCTTTA